>Ga0193706_1000020_pt1 | contig 230597 bp, 146 predicted proteins | sample U3c1metaG_FD_160130 | JGI IMG/M metagenome (GOLD analysis project Ga0193706, IMG submission 160130) | Soil microbial communities from a riparian zone of the East river system, Colorado, United States - U3c1 | ecosystem: Environmental > Terrestrial > Soil > Riparian zone | place: USA: East...
CTCCGCAAGCCAATCCCGCGGCGACGGCGGAAGAAGAAGAGACTGTTCCGGAACGTAGCGACGAAAGGTCGTTGGCATACGGCTATTTTACCGCATGCCAACGATTCCTGCCGCGCAGGCTCCTAGCCTGGCCAGCAGCAACTCGTGCCCCGCAAAGCCGGGCATGACATAGAGCGTCAGGTTCGGCTTGCGCGACGCGAATCCGGTCAGCATGGCGTCGCCTTCATGTCCGCTGTCGTACTTGTAGTGATAGCTGCCGAATCCCACCATGCTGGTGCCCCACATCCTGGGCTCCGCGGCCGTGGCCTTGCTCATCAGTTCCATAAGGGTGCGGCAATCCTGACGCCGGACCTCGTCGGCGATCGCATCGATGTATTCGTCGACGCTCTGCTCAGTCTGCCGGGTCTTCAGTTCCGCCATCGGGACTCCTTTCGCCGGTCCGGGGCACGGGGCGGCTGAGGTCTGAGCCGCGGTCGGATTGTCGCCGATCGCCCGAGCCGCAGGCCTATGCCTCAGCGAGCTTGATACGCTTGCCGTTGATGACAGCGCAGATCTCCAGACTTCCACCGAGCGCCTCGACGTACCGGCGAAGAGTTGAGATCCGGTGATCTTCGCGTCGTTCCATCTTCGATAACTGCGATTGGGTAATTTCAACCCGCTGGGCCAGTTCCCCTTGTGTAAGGCCGGCCGCCTCCCGTAGCGCGCGAAGATCCATTTCCAACAACTCGTTCTCGATCTCCTGGTCGATCTCACGCAGCTCCGTAGGAGTAAACTTCTGTGCTCTGATGTCGGACCACTTTTTGGCTGTCATATATCGACTCCCGCTTGCACCCTGGCTTCGGCTGATCAACGCAACTCTTGAAGATACCGCGTCCAGACCGCCTCAGCTTTCGGGATCATCCATGAGTAGAAACGATCGTCTCCTGTCTTGTCGCCGCCAAGAATCAGGACGGCCTGGCGCTGTGGATCGAACGCGTAGAGGATCCGCAGTGGCCGTCCCGAGCTCTGAATGCGCAACTCGCGCAGGGCGTATCGGGTTCCCCCGAGCGCCGAGGAATGGGGAAATCCGAGCGCAAGCCCCTTAGCCTCGAGAAGCCCCACCCCTCGAACGACGGCTCGGGCATCGGCACCCCCGAGCCCAAGAAACCACTCCTCGAACTCCTCAGTGCCGAGGACCTCAACCATGATTATGCCTCCAAGGGACTATTCCGTCAAGGGACTAGCGCGGATCCGCTCTGATTTTCTGGAGCGGCGTTCGAGTACCAGGGACACTGACAAGGACGATTTACGCGGGCAAGCGTATCCTGAAGAGGGTATCCCGGCAAGGCGACGGCTGGCGAGGAGAGGGACTGCTCGCGGGTGCCCGTGCTGGACAAAAGGAAGGAGGAGAGGCAGAATTCAAGAAAACCGTTGAGGAGGTTCGATCCCATGCTGAGAAGGACTTTGATCCCTGCCGTGCTATTTCTGTGCGCTTTTCCGCTGCGGGCCCAGGTCGAGGCGCGTCAGGCTACGCCTGAGGAGGTGAGCAAGGCCGCGCCGACCACGCAGACCGAAGTCCCAAGCCCAATGCTCTTGGAGGTGCCTCTCGCAGGGAACGGCACGCCGGCCAAGCCCCACGTGGTCGACCTCCCGAAGGACAGAACCCGCGTCATCAAAGACACGGCAGCCTATGTATGCGATCAGATGACCTTGCAGAGCGTCTCGATCCGTAAGCGCCCCGCGAAGCAAGGGAAGATCGAGCTGGTGGTCGTTCCGACGCTCCGGACAGAGTATTACCGGCAGAAGGTAGACGTTGCCGTCGCGCTGATGGACGGCGAGCGTGAGATCCGAAGCTGGAAGAATCAGCTCGTCTTGGGCCTGAGCGCTGGAGGCATCATCACCGGTGGAGCGTTAGGCACCGCAAATCCCGATAAGGCCGAGTCCCCTGAGATCGTCTGGAGCTTCGATTCTGAGGAGCAGATGCGAGCAGATCGGCTCGCCGGGCTCCAAGCTGCGGATTGTTGTCGGGATCGTGGAGTGATGGCACTGCTCCGCGAGATTCGGCTGACGCCTCATCGGTTCAAGCGCTGCTGAGCGAAGAGCCACTCCTGACTCACGTCTGTGAGCCTCTCTGGAGTTAGTAGCCTAGCCAACTACTCGGCTTCACCGTTCTAAGCCAGACCTTGTGGTGGTTAAGCTCGTGAGGCGCTACCATGCGCCATAGAAATAATCAGGCCTTGGAAGCGGAAGGCTTGTTATCTTTGCGAGCGTCGATTAAGATCACGTCCTCGCCTTCAGAAATTTTTAGCTCTTTGAGGATAGACAGAGTCTTCTGCAGTTCTTGCTCTGAGAAGTAGAGGATGACTTTTATGCTCCTCGTTGCGTCACTGGCTTTCTCATATATAGCTACCTGTTTCTCCAAGTTTCTCTTTAGCTGGGAGTTGCCTGCTAATTTAAACTCCACTAAAGATTTGTCTCTCTTCCCCTTGGATATTGAGAAATCTACAGGTCCTCTGCCATTGTTTACCTCCCGATTTACATCAGAAGTTGTACCAAACCAAGTCAAGCGAAACAAAAGTTGCAGATCTTGCTCTCTCTTTAACGGCTGGTTCTTCAAATAGAATAGTCTGTACCCATCTTTGTTTTCGATGACATCCTTCAGGAACATTACTCTCTCGCGGGCCTCTCCGTAGGTCTTACCACTCTGTGCGTAAAAACGAGTACCTGACGCAAGCTCCGAAGCGAAGGACCTTGCTTGAGCAATGAAGATCACCTCGCTTTCTGCAACCCTCTCGCTGCTGATAGATACGGCTTCGTCGCCGTTATCTTCTTTCTGACGTATGTAGTGCTCGAGAATGGACGGATACTTGAGGAGAGTTCTTTGCGTTGCTCGGTAATAATCTTCTTTTTTAGGCTCGCGCGGGAGCTGGGAGGAAAAATAATTATTTATCTGCGCCCTAAGCTGTTCATTAGGAATTGCCGATGCGATATCTTCGTAATTATCAAACAAATCTGTGCGACTGATCCAGGTATCATCTTTTGTTAATATTTCCTTGGGGGTTAGGATGACATAGTCATCGCCAAAGGTCGGCAAGTCATACTTGCGGGATTCCCACACTTCAGTCTTGTAATTGAATCGAGCTCGCGAGACAGAAAATGTCTTCCTGTGGTTCGGGGCTATGTTTTTTACTGCGAACTCCTGGGTGTAGTCAAGTAAAAATTCCTTAATCAGGTTCGTAGTAAAGTCGCTTACATTGTCTTTGCCGACACCCTCCGATACCAAGCATAGTTTCTCCAGGTGGCTTGCCCGAGCAACCTTCTCGTTGCCAAAGTCCGTGAAGATGGCATTCAGGTTGCTGTTTAGATCTCTGGCAAACTTTGGTCCTAAGCCGCTGCCACTGTTGCCCTCCTTCGAATAGCCCAGCCAGTTTTGCTTCACCTCCCCGAAGAAGTACCAAGCTCTCAGGAGGCCTGCGTCTATCTGGCCTGACGCAGACTTATCTCGAAGAAATCGAACATAGCTTATGATCTCGTCGTGTAGTCTCTTGTAGACTGGGTTTTCGCTGTTGAAAAGAAGAAACGGATCTATAAAGAGAGGAAGATCGTTGATCAGAGAAATATTAAGAGCTCCATAGTCCTCCAATTCCTCTGGAAGCACCTCGAAGAAGTCTGTGAAGTAGATACTAACCATATCTTATTCCTTATAACAGGCTAACTGCCGATACCAATCTCGACGAATTACGGAGAACGCCCAGCGAGCCATCCGTTGGATTCATTGGGACCCGATAATCCCCAGCGAGACACGAAAATACTTCGGGCACTTTGCCGCACTCGCCAACCTTGATGCGTACATAGGGAGCCGTTATTACGACGCCAAACGATCCCTGACTCACAAGAACTGTATGGCAGTGCAGGCTCAAGTATACTCCTCATCCCTTGAGCCGAAAAGGAGAATCATGCAAGGAGGCGTCCGGATTACCGCTTTGGCCCTCGTGTTGGCTGCGGCGGCTCAATTTCAGGCCGCCAAGGCCATCGTCTTCATCTCACACTGTGCGGCGCCCTTGCACGGTGAGGGCTCAGAAACCGGCTACGTCGACCGTAGTGGACGCCGTCTGGATTTGTACCATCTGCCTTGCCACAACGGCCATCTGGTTTGCTGATGAAAGTTTGACGCTGAGGGGGCGGGAACAAGTTCCGGCCTACGTTCCTATCGGTCAAGAAACTGCGCCAATTACTGCTTGCTCCGCGAGCCCCCCTCCGTTCCCAGGATCCACCCCATCACCTTCCCGGCTGAATCACGTCCACCTTGTGCCCGAAGCTGCGGTTGCGGAGGAAGCGGCTGGAACTGTCGTCCCAGGGGAGGGCGGCGATCTCGTCGCGGATCTTCTGGAAGCGGTCACCTAGCGGGCGCAGTTGGCCAGGCGGAGGTCGACACAGCCGTCGCGAACCCAGGACTCCAGGTTGTCCGGGGTGATGGTGGGGTCGCAGGCGTCCCCGGGACGAGCACCTTGACGCCGCGGATGGCCTCTGCCGAGTCGAGCAGAATCGGATTTCCACCGAGACGATATGGGTTGGCCACCTCGGGATTCTCGCGACGAGGCGGTCGAGGGTGTCGCAGACGGCCTCGGGGGTCGAGGTTCTGACGGTGTTCATGTTCGGGAATGCGAGGCGCAGCAGATGGGTCTCGAAGAGAAGCCAGGCGTCTTACTCAATCCTGGTCTCGCGAGCCTCGAAGCGTTCGATCTCAGCCCAGACGGCATCGAGATCCAGGACGAAACCGTCGCTGCCGGGAATATCGACCGTGCCTTCCGTAGCGCCAAGGAGGTGCTCGTAGCGGCCTTGGGGACCCCGGCCCAGGATCTCCAGGCTGCGGAGCTGAGGATCGACGATCCAGTAGTAGCGCACCCCGAAGGCGGCGTAGTCCGCCACCTTCTCCACCCGGTCCCGGCGGCCGTCACGGGGTGTCGGGGAGACGATCTCGATGGCGATGTCGGGCGGTTGCGCGATGACGCCGCTGGGGGGCGGCAAGGGAGTGCCCGCGAAGTAGACGGTGAGGTCGGGGCGGCGGCCCTGCTTCGGCCCCACCGCAAGCTTGGCGTCAGAGCCCCCGACGAACCCGCCCCGGGGGGAGAACCAACCACGGAGGAGACTGCCCAGCAGGATCACCAGGATCTCGTGGACATAGTTCGGCGTCTCTTCTTCCACCAGATGGCCGTCCACCAACTCTCCCCGCTCGTCTTCCGCCAAGGCAAACCATTCGGCGAGGGAGAGCTCGCCGTGGACTGCTCCATCTTGAAGAGAGTGCCGACGCATGGCAGCAAGAATCCTAACATGGGGTCCAGAAGCCGCCACGAAAGCAACCTCCCGGCAAGCCTCAAATCTCCGCTTCGTGTTGCAAAAACCCCGGCGAGTGTATCGCCGGCCTTGGTTTGTGTCGCAAAAAGCCCGGCAACCCACAAAATAACTCCGGCGAGGTACAAGAGATCGCCGGCCCATGACGATGAGCGTCCGGCGAGTCTCTCTCCGGCTCCGGCGAGCTCCGCGAAAAGCCCGGCGCGGCCCTGGCCGGGTTTTTTTCGCCGTCCGCCGGCCGCGGCAAGGCATGGAGAAAGCGTTTTGCGCCATCCGCCGGGCTCTCGTCAACACGCGGAGAGCCCGGCGAGACACGAAGCGTCGTCTTTGCGACACAAGACGGGGTTTTGCGATGCCGATGCGAAGGGCGGGCTGAACCCTCAGACGCCGTTCGGGCAGGTGGTGCCGACGTAGCAGGAGTAGCGCTGGTAGCCTTGGATCACGTAGCTGCCCCCCTGTAGCTGGCAGGCCGAGGTGATGACGAGCGGCTGCAGGTTGCAGAAATTGTAGGGAGAGCAAGCGGCGATTTCGGCGTCCTGGATTTTCGCTTTCAGGGAGGAGGTGGCGCTGGAGCAACTCGTTCCGGTCCCAGAGAACGTGCTCGTGGGAAAAGAAAGGGGGCTGCATGCGCAGGAGGCCGCGGCCGACGGCGGGAGGGCGAAGTGAAGGGCGGCGACGAGCGCGAACGCGAGGCCGACGGCCTTGAGCATCCGGCCATAGGGAATCTTCATCTCTGGATCTCCTTTTCACGCCGGCCCGGAAGCAGGCCGGAACCGATCCTCTCCGGATCGAGCCTTGAGAGGCGCATACCTTCAGGGTGCCTGGCAGGAGAGGAGCCGCGCCGCAGGTTGCCACGCCGGATCAGGAGATCGAGCTACCTTGAAATCTGGGAGTCGCTCTCCCAAATTTCAAGGTAGAAGCGCCGCCGCTCACCGCTTGATCCGCGATCCCCCCTCTTCCGTCCCCAGTATCCACCCCACCACCTTGCCGGGCTGGATGACGTCCACCTTGTGCCAGAAGCGGCGGTTGCGGAGGAAGCGGCTGGAGCTGTCGTCCTGGGGGAGGGCGGCGATCTCGTCGCGGATCTTCTGGAAGCGGGCGACCCAGCGGGCGCAGTTGGCGAGGCGGAGGTCCACCCAGCCGTCGCGGACCCAGGACTCCAGGTTGTCCGGGGTGACAGTGGTATCGCAGGCGTCCCCGGGGACGAGCACCTTGACGCCGCGGATGACCTCTCCCGAGTCGAGCAGGATCGGGATGCCCACCGAGACGACCTGGTTCGCCACCTCGGGGTCCTCTCGCACCAGGCGGTCGAGGGCGTCGCGGACGGCCTCGGGGGTGGAGGTCCAGACGGCTTTCATGTTCGGGTAGGCGAGGCGCAGCAGGTGGGCCTCGAAGAGGAGCTTGGAGTTGCGCGGCGGCCCGAGCATCTCGAAGGCGACGCTGTGCACGCCGTGCTCTTTCTCCATCTCATTCAACCGCTCCAGCGCCCAGTGCCGCAGGATGCCCGCCCGGTAGGTGGGGCCGAGCACCGCGCTGTCGAGCGCGTTGACGATGTCGAATCCCGTGCCGCGACCCTCGATCTCGAAGACCAGGTAGCGCGCGATCTCCTCGGGGGTGACGAACTCCATCTGCTCGTGGCTGGTCACCGTCGAGAACTCCTCGAGGCTGAAGACGCCGTTCTCGCCCGTATCGATGAAGACGTTCTGGTAGGGCTCGTCGCGCACCCGGGCCGCCGCCGTGTCCTCGGTCGAGAAGGTCGCGCCCAGCGGGATGGGCCTGGCGTCCATCAACTGGAGCTGCTTGCCGCCGCGAACGATGGGGCCGAAGCCCATCCGCTTCCAGGCGATCACCGCCGCCGGCTTGATCTCCTTGGTGATCGGCGCGCCCGGGGTGCGGGCCATCAGGAAGAGGAGCATCGACTGCGCCCCGGCCATCGCACTCTTGGAGAGCAGCACCCGGCTCGGCCGCTCCTCGGAATGGGTGTAGGGGATGTTGAGCCCCATCCCGCCGGTGCCGGTGGTGCCGATCTTGACGTAGACCCCGGTCTCGGCGTCGATCATCCCCCGGTACATGATCTGGATGTGGCGGATCAGCCGCGGCATGTAGAGGGCGTCGAGCAGGCGCTCGGTGGTCCCCTCCTGGATGTCCCCCGCCTCGAGCTGCTTGAGCACTTCCTCGGCGGAGCGGAAGATGTCGCCGTAGGCGATGCCGGTGGAGGTGTTGACACAGTCGACCACGATGTCCGGCCGCGACTTGGCCAGGACGTCATAGAGGACGAAGGTGTCGAGGTCCTCGTCGTCGAGCCGGCGCAGCTCGGCGCGGATGAGGTCCCGCTTGGAGCCCTCCTGGAGCAGGCCGAAGATGTTGCCGGAGGAGACGGAGAGCACCGTCGAGCCCGCCTCGCCCCGCAGCTCTTCGACCGCCTTCTGCGACTCCTCGATCCGCAGGCTGTGGATCTGGATCTCGCGCGGCCGGCGCGACAGCAGCTCCCGGCAGACGGCCGTCCCCACCAGGCCGTACCCTCCGAGCACAAGGATCTTCCGATTCTCGATATTCAAAACACATCTCCTTCGATGGGATGGGATCGCGGGACGTATCTAAACGCTGACGGGGGGAGTGTATATCAGGGAGGCTGCCCCCACCCAAGACCCCTCATCACCCCGGCCCTCTTCTCCCATCGCACTCCCCCCGACCGGGAGAAGAGGGAGTGGTTAGTCAAAGGCAAAAGCCAAGGCAGGCGGGCGGCGCTCTGGCACGCGTTCGTCACTCCAGGGTGTGAATGCCGCCTTATCGGGTTAAACTCGTTCGGTTTTTCTGGCGCGCCGCACGGTGTAGGCGAGCGGCTGCTTTTTTTCCGATCTGGAGGACGATGATGCCCCGCTGGAGTACGGTCCGCTTCGCGCCGCTCGCGCTTGGCCTCGCCCTGACGGCGCTACCCGCGCCGGCGGCGACCCCCGCCGGCAGCGATCTCGACGCCCGGATCGACCGTGAGGCCGAGCGGGTGGCACCCCAGCTCATCGAGCTGCGCCACCGCGTCCACCAGAACCCGGAGCTCTCGAATCGCGAGACCCAGACGGCCGAGCTGGTGGCAGCCCATCTCCGGAGCCTCGGGCTCGAGGCCCGCACGGGCATCGCCAAGACCGGCGTCGTCGCCCTGCTCAAGGGGGGAAAGCCGGGGCCGCTGATCGCCGTCCGCGCCGACATGGACGCCCTGCCGGTCACCGAGGAGACCGACCTGCCGTTCAAGTCCACCAAGCGGGACACCTTCCTGGGCCAGGAGGTCGGCGTCGCCCATGCCTGCGGCCATGACATCCACACCACGTCGCTGCTCGGCGTCGCCTCGGTCCTCTCGGCCGTGAAGGCGGACATCCCCGGCAGCATCCTCTTCATCTTCCAGCCCGCCGAGGAGGGGCCGCCGCCGGGGGAGAAGGCGGGCGCCCCCCTGATGCTGGAGGAGGGCCTCTTCCGGCAGTACAAGCCCACGGCGGTCTTCGCCCTGCATTCCATCCCGGAGCTGACGGTCGGCCAGATCGGCTACAACTCGGGGCCGACGATGGCCGCGGTCGACCAGTTCCGGATCAAGATCAAGGGCAAGCAGGCGCACGGCGCCGCCCCCAACCTGGCGATCGATCCGATCGTCGTCGGGGCGGAGGTGGTGATGGCGCTGCAGACGATCCGTTCGCGCAACCTGTCGCCGCTGGAGCCGAGCGTGATCACGGTCGGCATCTTCCGCGGCGGCCAGCGCTTCAACATCATCCCCGGCGAGGTGATGCTCGAGGGGACGGTGCGCACCTACAATGCGGAGGTGCGCGCCACGGTCGAGCGGCGGATGCGCGAGATCCTGGACGGCATCACCCGCGCCAACGGCGCGTCATTCGAGCTGGAGTACAAGAAGAACGCGCCGGCGACGGTCAACAACCCGGCGCTCACCCAGCAGGTCAAGCCTCTGCTCGAGCGCATCGCCGGCGCCGGCAATGTCAAGATCGGGGAGCCCGCCATGGCCGGCGAGGATTTTGCTTACTTCGCCGAGGAGGTCCCCGGGTTCTTCTACCGGCTCGGCACTCTCAAGCCGGGCACGACTTCGGGCGGTCTGCACACGCCCACCTTCCGGGGGGATGACAGCGCGGTGCCAGTAGGCATCCGCGTCATGTCACGGCTCCTGGTGGATTATCTGACTTCACAAAAAGCACACTGAAACTTCTTCCGAGGTGCGGAATGAAAAATGAAGGGCCGGCAGTGAGCAGCTTTGGGGTAGACAAGCAGGGGATCACCGGCGCGGGCACGGTGTATTGGAATCTGTCGCCGGCGCGCCTGACCGAGCTCGCCGTCCAGCGCGGCGAGGCGACCCTCTCGGCCGAGGGGGCCCTGGTCTGTGTGACGGGGCAGCATACCGGGCGGTCGCCGAACGACAAGTTCGTGGTCAAGGACCCGGCGACGGACGGGGATATCTGGTGGGGCGAGGTCAACCGGCCGTTCGAGAAGGAGAAGTTCGAGGCGCTGCTCGCCCGCGCCCAGGAGTATCTCCAGGGCAAGGACATCTTCGTCTTCGACGGCTACGCCGGCGCCGATCCGCGCTACCGCATCAACGTCCGGGTGATCTCCGACGATGCCTGGCGCAACCTGTTCGCCCGCAACATGTTCATCCGCGAGGAGGATCCCGCCGTCCTGGCGGGCTTCGAGCCCAACTTCACGGTGATCAACGTCGCCAACCTCCAGGCCGACCCGGAGCGCGACGGCACCCGCACCCCCACCTTCATCCTGCTCGATCTGGCGAAGCGGATCGCGCTGATCGGCGGCACCCGCTACGCCGGCGAGATCAAGAAGAGCATCTTCAGCGTGATGAACTACTACCTGCCGAAGCAGGGCGTGCTGTCGATGCACTGCAGCGCCAATTATGGACCCAGTAATGGGGCCACCAAGGACGACGTGGCGCTCTTCTTCGGTCTCTCGGGAACCGGCAAGACGACGCTCTCGGCCGATCCCAGCCGCACGCTGATCGGCGACGACGAGCACGGCTGGAGCGACGACGGCGTGTTCAACATCGAGGGGGGTTGCTACGCCAAGGTGATCCGCCTCAGCCCCGAGGGGGAGCCGGAGATCTACGCCACCACCCGCACCTTCGGCACGATCCTCGAGAACGTCGACTACGACCCCGAGACCCGCAAGCTGGACCTCGACAGCGACCGCCTGACCGAGAACACGCGGTCGAGCTACCCGCTCACCCAGCTTCACAACGTCGATCTCGGCGGCCAGGCGGGACACCCGCGCAACGTGGTCTTCCTCACCTGCGACGCCTTCGGCGTGCTGCCGCCGATCAGCCGGCTGACCCCGGAGCAGGCGATGTACCACTTCCTCTCCGGCTACACGGCGAAGGTGGCGGGCACGGAGCGCGGGGTCACCGAGCCGAAGGTGACCTTCAGCACCTGCTTCGGCTCCCCCTTCCTGCCGCTCCACCCCGGCGTCTACGCCAAGATGCTGGGCGAGAAGCTCGCCGAACACGGCGTCCGGGTCTGGCTGCTCAACACCGGCTGGACGGGCGGCCCCTACGGCGTCGGCCAGCGGATCAAGCTCGGCTTCACCCGCCGTATGGTGACCGCCGCGCTGACCGGCGAGCTCGACAATGTCGAGACCTGGACCGATCCGATCTTCGGCCTCGACGTGCCCACCCGCATCGAGGGGGTGCCCGAAAAGCTCCTCCACCCGCGCGAGACCTGGCAGAGCCTCACGGACTACGACGCCCAGGCGACCCGGCTGGCCGACATGTTCGCCGACAATTTCAAGAAGTACGAGAGCGGAGTCGACGAGGCGGTGAAGGCGGCGGGTCCGAGCCAGGTGAAGGCGTAGGGCCCTCATCACCCCGGCCCTCTTCTCCCAGCCTCCCCCCCGGCCGCCGGGAGAAGAGGGAGCAGTTAGTCTAAGCACCTGTTTTAAGCCCCCTCTCTCCCGGCGGCCGGGGGGGAGGCTGGGAGAGAGGGGGTTGGGGGAGTGAGGGTCCGCCCCGAGGGGCGGAAGTCCGGCCGGCGGAAATCGCGCCTACACGTCGTGCACCAGCGGCTGGGGCATGCAGAGCCAGTACCCCTGGGCGTAGTCGACACCCATTTCCTTCAGGCAATCGAGGGTCTGGCGGTTCTCCACCCATTCGGCGATGGTCTGCAGGCCCATGACGTGGCCGATCTGGTTGATCGACTCGACCATGGCGCGCTTGACCCGGTCCTCCATCATGTTCTGCACGAACTCGCCGTCGATCTTCAGGAAGTCCACCTGGAGGTCGCGCAGGTAGGCGAAGGAGGAGAGGCCGCTGCCGAAGTCGTCGAGGATGAAGCGGCAGCCCTTGGCCTTCAGCGCCGAGATGAAGCGGATGGCGCTGTCGAGCTTGCTGATCGCCGCCGTCTCGGTGATCTCGAAGCAGATGCGCCGCGCGTCCACCTTGCTCTTCTCGAGCTCGTCGATGATGAAGGCGAGGAAACCCTCCTCGCCGAGCGACTGGCCGGAGAGGTTGATGGCGAAGAGGATCGGGCGCGACCACTCGCGCCGCTGCGCCTCGGCGAGAGCGGCGAAGGCGGTCTTCACGACCCAGCGGTCGATCGAGGCGATCAGGTGATAGCGCTCGGCCGCGGCGATGAAGGCCGACGGCTCGATGATCTTGCCGTTGGGGTCGAGCATGCGGATGAAGACCTCGCAGAGGAGGTCGCGCGCGCCGCTCTCGCCGCCGATCGGCTGGATGAGCTGGTAGAAGAGACGGAAGCGCTTGTCCTCGAAGGAGCGGTGGATGCGATGGATCCACTGCATCTCGCCGTAGCGCTCGGCGACCAGCGTGTCGTCGATCTCGTACTCGTGGACGCGATTGCGCCCGCTGTCCTTGGCCACGTAGCAGGCGGCGTCGGCGGCGCTGAGGACGTGGGCGAGGTCGCCGCTGTCGGAGTCGATCGGCACCAGTCCGATCGAGACTCCGACCTCGAAGATCTGGTCGCGCCAGCAGAAGCGGAACTCGCGCACGGTCCGCCGCATCTCCTCGGCGATCCCCCGCGCCTGGTCGAGCGGGCAATCCTCTAAAAGGACGCCGAACTCGTCGCCGCCCAGCCGGGCGAGGACGTCGCTCCGGCGCACGCGGGAGCGCAAGAGGGCGGTGATCTGCTTGAGCATCTCGTCGCCCACCAGGTGGCCGCAGGTGTCGTTGACCACCTTGAACTCGTCGAGGTCGAGGTAGAGCAGCACGTGATGGCGGCGCTCGCCGCGGGCGCCGCGGATGGCGCGCTTCAGGCGGACCTCGAACTCCCGGCGGTTGATCAGGCCGGTCAGGGCGTCGTGGCTCGCGAGGTAGATCATCTCGCGCTCCATGCCGCGGAGCTGCGTCACGTCCTTGAACACCAGGACGGCGCCGAGCGCGCCGCCGGAGCGGTCGTAGATCGGCGCCACGGAGTCGCGCACCGAGTACTCCTTGCCTTCCCGGCAGAGCAGCACGGCGTGGCCGGGGGATTCGACCACCCGCTTTTCCTCCAGGCAGCGGGCCACCGGATCGGTCAGGGGCTTGCGGGTGATCTCGTCGACCACCTGGAAGACCTCGAGCACCGGGCGGCCGATCGCCTCCTCGGCCCTCCACCCCGTCAGCCGCTCGGCGACCGGGTTCAGGTAATCGATCTTCCCCTCGGCGTCGGCGCGGATGACGCCGTCGCCGATCGAGGCCAGGGTCACCTGGGCGCGCTCTTTCTCGCGGTAGAGGGCCTCTTCGGCGTGCTTGCGCTCGGTGATGTCGACCGCGATGCCGACGCAGCCGATGATCTCCCCCTCGACCCCGCGCAGCGGCTCGACGCGGGTCTGGAAGGTGCGCCCCTCCCAGGAGTGCTCGAAGCTCACCGACTCGCCGCCGAGCGCGAGCCGGTGGGCGCGGACGGCGTCGGGATTCCGGTCCCCGTAGTGATCGAAGAGGCTGGTGCCGGGGGTGGCGCGGAGACCGAAGGAGGCATGCCCGCCGCCCAAGCCGGAGGTGAAGCGCAGCTCCCGGTCGGTCGTCCAGACGATCGCAGGCACCGGCTCGATCAGCAGCCGCAGCCGGACGTCGAGAGTCGAATCGCCGTCGAACGTCCGCGCGAGCGGTGAGAGCCGCTCGTCGAGGTTGATCGACCGCTCCGAATCCGATTCGGACTCGTCGATAGGAAAGGCGTTCAAGTGGGCGAGCATGGCTGTTCGTTAATCGAGACCCACGGAAATACAGCAAGAAACGCGCCTAAGCGATCCACAACCCTTCGGTGCCGGTAGATTGTCAGGGGGATTGTAAAGGATTGGCTCGATTCCCGCCATTCCCGTCCCGCCCCTGTGGAAAATTTATACCCGCGGTCTTGTAAAGTCGCTAAATCAAAGGCTCTGGGAGGGAGAGGCCGTACCCCTGGGCGTAGTTGACGCCGATCTGCCGCAGGACGTCGAGGGTGGGCCGGTCCTCGACCGATTCGGCGATGGTGCGGATGCCCATGACCTTGCCGATCTGGTGGATCGACTCGACGAGGGCGCGCTGGACCGAGTTGCCCAGCATGTCGCGCACGAAGCTGCCGTCGATCTTGAGGAAGTCGACCTGGAGGTTCTTGAGGTAGGCGAAGGAGGAGAGGCCGCTGCCGAAGTCGTCGAGCACGAAGCGGAAGCCGAGCTCTTTGAGGACGCTGATGAAGTGGACCGCCTTGGTCAGGTTGCCGACGGCGGCGGTCTCGGTGATCTCGAAGAAGATGCGCTCGGGGGCGATGCCGGTCGCCTCGATCTCGGCGAGGACGTAGTCGAGGAAGGCGTCGTCGCCCACCGACTGGCCCGAGAGGTTGATGGCGAAGCGGGTGGTGTCGCCGTGGGAGAGGGTGCCGCAGGCCAGGGTGACGAAGGCGGCGTGGACCACCCAGCGGTCGATCGAGGCGATCAGGTGATAGCGCTCGGCGGCGGGGATGAACGCGGCCGGGGTGGCGATGCGGCCGTCCTCGTCGATCATGCGGATGAAGATCTCGCACAGCGGCGGCTCGGTGCCGTCCCCCTGAAGCGGATGGATGCTCTGCCGGTAGAGGCAGAACCGGTGCTCGGCAAACGCCTTGTGGATGCGGTAGATCCACTGCATCTCGCCGTAGCGCTCGGCCATCGCGGTGTCGTCCGGCTGGTACTCGTGCATCCGGTTGCGGCCGCTCTCCTTGGCGACGTAGCAGGCGGCGTCGGCGGCGGAGAGCACCCGGGCCATGTCGCCGCTGTCGACGGTGATCGGCACCAGGCCGATCGAGACGCCGATCTCGAAGATCCGCTCCTGCCAGCCGAAGCGGAACTGGCGGACGGTGTTGAGCAGGCGGTCGCCGAGCTCGCGGGCGTCGGCGAGGGTGGCGTCCTCGAGCAGCACGCCGAACTCGTCGCCGCCCAGGCGGGCCAGGGTGTCGGTCTTGCGCAGCAGGGCGCGCAGCAGCGACGTCACCTGCTTGAGCATCTCGTCGCCGGCGAGGTGGCCGCAGGTGTCGTTGACCACCTTGAACTCGTCGAGGTCGAGATAGAAGAGGGCGTGCTCGCGGCGGTCCTCGGCGGCGGTGTCGAGGCTGTGCTGCAGGCGCTTCTCGAATTCGCGGCGGTTGATCAGGCCGGTGAGCGGGTCGTGGCGCGCGAGGTAGATCATCTCGCGCTCCATGCCGCGGAGCTGGGTGACGTCCTTGAATACCAGGACGCTGCCGGTGGTGCGCCCCTGGCGGTCCTGGATCGGGGCAACGGAATCGCGGATGGCGAACTCCCGGCCGTCGCGCCGCACCAGCATGGAGTAGCCCGTGTGTTCGATGACCCGTCCCTCGGCGAGGCAGCGCTCGACGGCGTTGGGCAGCGGCTTGCCGTTGCTCTCGTCGACGACGTTGAAGATGCGCGTCACCGGCAGCCCGCAGGCCTCGCCGAGGTCCCACCCCGTCAGCCGCTCGGCGACCGGGTTGAGATAGTCCACGACGCCGGCGGCGTCGGTGCGCACGACGCCGTCGCCGATCGAGGCGAGGGTCACCTGCGCCAGCTCCTTCTCCTTGGCGAGCGCGTCCTCGGTGAGCTTGCGCTCGATCTCGGCGGAGGCGCGGGCGGCGAAGATCTTGAGGATCGACAGCGCCGGTACGTCCTCGCCGACCGGCGAGGTGCTCATCACCGCGATGTGCCCGAGCGGCCGTTCGGCGCGGTCGAACAGCGGCACGGCGATGTAGCTCTCGATCCGGGTCGCCACCAGCCAGCGGTCCTCGGGGAAGAGCTGCCAGACGCCGGACGGATGGAAGGAGATCTGGCGGCCGACCACCTGCTCGCAGGGGGTGCCGCGAAGGTCGTACTCGAACGGCGTGCTGTAGTGGTCGATCTCCCACAGGGCGAGCATGCGGACCCGGGTGACGGTCTGGTCGCAAACCTCGGAGACGGAGGCGTACTCCATGCCGAGGGCGCCGGCGAGGTGGCGGACGAGCGAGCGCAGGAAATCGGCGCCGATGGTCGAGGAGGTCCCCTCGACGATGGCGCGCAGCCGCTCCTCCCCCAGCTTGCGGTCGGTGATGTCGACGGCGGTGGCGAGCGCGACCGGCTCGCCGTCGTCGATCGCGATGTAGGCCGATGTCATGTCGAACCAGCGCTCCCGCCCGTCCTTGGTGAAGATGCGCACCTCGTAACGGTTGGGGACCGGCTGGCCGCGCAGACGGGCGGCGGCGCGCTCGCGGAGGAGCTCCTGGAACTCCGGGGCGGCCATGTCCCCGGGCTTCATCGCGAGAAGCTCCTTGGCGCTGTAGCCGGTCAGCTCCGCGCAGGCGGGATTGACGTAGAGGACGCTGTCGGCCCGGTAGACGAAGATGGCCGTGGAGGTGGATTCCGCCAGGATGCGGAACCAGCGGTCATTCTCGTCGACCGGCAGCTCCGCCTGGCCGGGCAGAACCTGCCCCACCGATTGCATCTGGCGTTCACGGCGTCTGGAAATCTCCAGTGGAACCACCCTCCGGGCCTCCAGAAATGAAGGTATGGCTGAGGATACGAGCCTTCTGAAGGTTGCGCAAGGGCGGGGGCGGCGGGGGCTCCCTAATCCCGCACCGCCGGCGCCAGCAGCGCCGCGGCGATCCCCTCCTCCTTTTCGGCGAGGGCCATCAGACCGCGGATCCCGCCCTGGAACTGGAAGGCGTCAAAGCCCGCCTCGCGCATCTTCTCCGCGAGGTGGGCGCTCTTGAGACCCACCTCGCAGACCAGCACGTAGGGGCGGTCGCGGGAGAAGGAGAGGTAGGCCGCGAGGGCGTGGGAGAGATCCAGATGCAGCGCCTGGGCGTGGTGCCACCCCCGGTAGGCCGGCGCCGAGCGGAGGTCGATCACCGTGGCGCCGTCCGGGATGCGGTCGATCTCCGGGACGGACGTGTCGAGAGCCTCGGGGTCGACTTGGCGGAGGTCGTGGATGCGGCGGTCGTCAACCAGCTTGTTGAGCAGGTCGGGGTCGAGCCGGGCCTCGTCGCGCAGCACGTCGCGGAGCGCGGCCCGGGTGTTGGGCTTCGGCGGCATCAGGTCGCAGTACTCGGGCACGGCGGCCGACAGCTCGTAGATCCCGATGCGGCGGGCGAGGTCCAGGATCTCCTCCTTGTTGAAGCCGAGGAGCGGGCGCAGGACCGGCATCGCCGGCGAGGCCTGGGAGATCACCGCCAGGTTCTGCAGCGTCTGGGAGGAGACCTGGCCGATGGCATCGCCGGTGATCAGGGCCAGCCGGCCGCCGCGGTGGGCGACCGCCCCGCCGGCCTGCAGGATCAGCCGCTTGAGCACGATCTGCCAGTTCGCCGGCTTCACCTTCTCCCGCAGGTCGACCACCATCGGCGCGAGGTCGACCTCGTGGAGGCGGGGGGTGTAGCCGTAGCTCCACCGCTCGGCGATCGACTTCATCACCTGGAGGACGCCGAGCCGGTGAGCGGCGCCGCCCAGGTTGCAGAAGACGTAGTCGAGCTGCACGCCGCGCTTGAGCATCAGCCAGCTCGCGACGGCCGAGTCGAAGCCGCCCGACACCAGGGCGACGGCCCGCCCCTCGACGCCGATCGGCAGCCCGCCGTGGCCGCGCACCTTGTCGAAGAAGAGATGGGCGCTCCCTGGCTCGAGCTCGACATGGGCGGTCACCTCCGGCTGCGAGAGGTTCACCCGGCCGGCTCCGGCGTCGAGCAGGGCGCGGCCGAGCTCGCGCTCGATCCGCGTCGAGTCGAAGCCGATGCGGTCGCGCTGGCCGCGGCGGGTGGCGCGCACGGCGAAGCTCCGCCCCCGCACCGCCTCGCCGAAGGTCTCGACGCCGGTCGCCACCAGATCCTCCAGGGTCTCCCACGACCGCCGCTCCACCTGGGAGACCGACTGCACGCCGAAGACCCGAGCCAGCACCTCTGCGGCCGCGGGCTCCGGAGTCTCCAGATAAAGCCGGCTCCACGTCGGCTCCAGCTTGTAGGGGATGCCGTGAGCCTTGAGCGCCGCCTCCAGGTTGGACACCAGCCGGCGGAAGAACCGCATGCGGGTGCGCCGCGCCTTGGTGTAGAAGTCGCCGGAGAGACGGAGGATGAGGAGGTAGGTGGACATTGGGGACTCGCGTTGCGGAGGGAGAGATTCTAGCAGGGGTGGTTCCTCCCCCTTCAGGGGGAGGTTAGGAGGGGGCCACCGCTCCAGACTCCGGAACGCCCCCTCCTGGCCTCCCCCGTCCCGGGGGAGGAAAAAATCTTCCCTACGGCCGCCAACTCGTGATCAGCCACCACCGCGTCGACCCCTCGAGCTCCCCGAACGGATCGTCGAAAATCCGCGCCACCCCGACCCGCAGGTCGACGGCGGGGAGGCGGACGACCGGCATGGGGTCGAGGCGGAAGCGGTACTCCAGGCCGGCGAGGGTGAGCCAGTCCCCTCGCGGATCGCCGAAGCCCCAGACGCGGTGGCGCTCGTAGAAGACGGGGGCGGGGAGGAAGCCGAGGGAGAGCTCGGCCCGCTGCCCTTCGTGGTCCGTGCCCACCCGGGCGCCCACCGGCAGGGCCGGGACGAGGATGCGGTTCGACAGCGCCGACTCGGGCAGCAGCGAGGTCTCCGCGCCGCCGAGCTGGTAGCCGTCAAAGCCGAAGCCGATGTCCCGCGATCCGTCGCGGCGCCAGGAAAGGGCCAGGCGGGTGTCGTCGTGACCGAGATCGAGCCGGGCGCTGCCCCCCCAGCGGGACCACGCGCCGGTCTCCTCGGTGTGGCCGGCTTCGTAGTGCCCCCAGAGGGAGGGCTGGAAGCGCCAGAGGCCGGAGCGGCGGTAGCCCCCCCAGGCGCCGGTGAGCGCGAGGAGGCGCTGATCCAGCCTTACGTCTCGACGAACGGGGGTCACCTGATCCCAGAGCGCGCGGGCGGCGAGGTCCAGGGCGCCGCCGCTCCACCGCCAGTCCCGGGAGGCGCTCAGCTCGATCCCCTGGCGGTCGAGGTCGAGCAGGTTGCCGCGGCGGGCCACGGCCTCCTCGCGGGTCGGCCGCTCCTCCGAGTGGAAGAGATGGAAACCCACCGCGACCGGCGAGCCCCGCCAGGAGGCCGCGAGCGCTCCCCCCTGGGGCCAGCCATGATTGCTGGTCGCGCCGAGGGCGAGCCAGTCGAGGCGCCCCAGCAGATCGCCGCCGCGCACCCCCAGCTCCCAGACGCCGCCGGTGGACGAGGCGCTGCCTCCGATCAGGGGGAACAGCTCCTGGCGTCCCAGGCCGTAGGGCCGGCCCGGCGCCACCTCGGCGCGGGCGTAGGGCTCCGGCCGCGCCGGAGCGGCGGGCGGCGGGACGGCGGGAGCGAGATCGCGCGGCAGCTCGGGGGCCGGCGGGGCGGCGGCGGTCTGACCCGAAAGCGGCAGCCGGCGGAGGTCGAAGCCGTCCGGCGCCAGCGAGAGGTAGAACAGCCCCGAGCCGTCCGGCGTGGCCGCGGGGGCCAGGGCGGCGCCCTGGGTGCGGGTGAGCGGCACGGGCGCTCCGGACCCATCGGCGGCGAACGCGTAGAGGTCGATGAAGCCACGCAGGCCCACCACCCCATAGAGCGTGTGGCCGTCCGCGCTCCAGGCCGGAGAGGAGACCGTCCCGCCGGCGGGGGGCGCGATCCCGGTCGCCGCTCCGCCTTCGATCCCTTGGACCTCCAGGCGCCAGGAGCCCTCGCGATGGCGGGCGTAGGCGACGCGCCGGCCGTTCGGCGAGACCCGGGGGCGGTCGTAGATGACGTCCACCGCGGGCCCGGTCAGCGGCGTGACGGCTCCCGACTGGAGATCGACCCGCACGATCTGGGAGAAGCCGTCCCGGTTGCGCACGGCGACCGCCGAGCGGCCGTCCGGCGAGGGGTCGGGGTCGCGCAGGTCGGCCTTGTGAGTCGGCCGCCGCACGTCTCCACTCTCCGGCGTCCATAGAAAGAGGTCGGGGTGGAGGAATCCCTCGGTATCCGGCTCATAGCGGACGAAGAGGATGGATTTCCCGTCCGGCATCCAGCGCGGCGAGATGGGATCGGGGCCGTCGTGGCTCTCCAGGGTGTAGAGCGCCTTGCGGGGGAGGGGGCCGGTGCGGACGGCGGGCACGTCCTCGGGATCGCACCTGGCGATCTTCTCCCGCTGTTCCTTCCACTTCTTCTCCGCCTCCTCGTCCGGCGCCGTCTTCCAGACCACCAGCCGGGCGGGGCGGTCCTTGGAGCGGAGGACGACGGCGAGGCGGGCACCGTCCGGCGAGAGGGCGGGGGCGCCGGTGGTCCACGCGAGGTCCTGCCAGAGCTCCCCCTCGATCTCCTTGCCGCTACGCCGCTCGGCCTCGATCGCCCGCCAGGTCAGCTCGGCCCGGAAGCGGTCGTAGAGGTTCTCAGGGGAGTCGCCGAAGACGCCGCGGAAGGCGCCGTCGAAATCGCGCGGCGCGCGCGCCGTCATCCGCGCCCAGAGATTGCGCAGGCTCCCGGGGCCGGCCCGCTCCTCCAGCCATTCGAGATAGGCGGAGCCCAGCAGATAGGCCATCGACATCCCCCGCCAGGTGCCGGAGTCGGACGCCAAGCGCGCGTAGCTGGGGAGCTTGCCCCCCTGCGCCCAGCGGCGGAGGATGGCGGCCCGGATGTCGCCGTTGGGCCGTCCCGAGCCGGTGAGCCGCCCCTCGACCACCGTGGCGTACCCCTCGAAGACCCATCGGGGCGTGCCCCCGAGAACGATCGGCCCCACGGGGAGGATCCGCTCGATGAGCTGCCGCGCCGGGTTGCGCGACGGCCGCAGCAGGTGGACGAGATGGGTCTCCTCGTGGGTGATCAGAAGCTCGGTCCAGTCCGAGTAATGCCCGATCTCCGACTCCGGCCCGGGCGGGCTCGTCCACAGGATCATGCGCGGCCAGCCGAGAATGGGGAGCGCCTCGCCATTGGCGTCCGCGACCGGATCGGAGACCAGCACGTCCACCACCTCCGGCGGGTCGTACCCGACCTCCGCCACCACCCGCTCGCGGATCGACTCCAGCCGCGCCGCGGCGCTCTGCGCCCAGGCCTCGGAAGCGGCGGGATAGTGCACCCGGAAGTGGGGAGTCGCGAGCGTGCGCCAGTCGGCGGCAGGCCCCTGGGCCCGGGCGGCGAGGGGGAGGAGGAAGAGGGCGAGGAGGAGAAGCCGCGATTTCATCGGGAAAAACGATACCTCAGCCGTGGCCCCGCCCGGGCATTGATGCCCGGGCGGGGCCGCGGATTTCCGTTCCTTACACCACCTTCTTCGGCGGCAAATCCCGGGCCACCGGCTCATCCACGAACCCGTGGTGGTTGTGGCTGCCGTCGCAGAACGGCTTGTTGGCGGACGCGCCGCAACGGCAGAGCGATACGACGGTACGACCGCCGAGGCCGAAGGCCTGGCCAGTGGGGTCGAGGATCTGCAGGTTCTCCCCTTCCAGTCGGAAGGGGCCGTTCTTCTGGACGGTGATCTTGGAATCGGCCATGGGTTCTTCTCTCCTCCTGCGGCCCATCCTAACCCGGGCCGGTGCGCTATCCTAAGCGGCCCGCCCGGACGATTCTCATGCCCCCTGAAGAAATGATCCCCGAAGACCCGATCCCCGAAGAAGACGCCCCGGAATCGCGCCTCCGCGTCTGGGGCGTACGCCTGCTCAAGGGGGCGGTGATCGTGCTGGCGGCGTACTTCACCTACCACTTCCTCACCCACTCGGACCTCGAATGGTCCAAGCTCGCCGAGCGGGTGGCGGCGGCGCGGGCGCCGTTCGTGGTGCTCGGATCGGCGCTGCTCTTCGCGCGCTATGCCATCTGGGACTGGCGCTATCAACTGGCGGTGAAATACGTCCTCGGCCGCGGCCTGGGGCCGGTGCTCGGCTTCTTCGTCTTGCTGGCCTCGGCGGCGCTCAACCTGATCACGCCGACCGCGCGCGTCCTCGGCGGGCTGATGCGGGCCCGCTACTTCGCCCGCTCGCAGAGTCGCCCGTTCAGCCTCCTCTACGGCGTCGTCCTCTACGACCAGGTGGCCCACCATGGCGTGATGAGCGTCTGCACCTGGATCGTCCTGATCGCCGGGGCGTTCGCCATCCATCGCGCCGGCCTGGGATTCCTGCTGCTGGGGGCGCTGCTCGTCGCGCTCGCCGTCCTGGTCTTCTGGAGCCGCCGGGCCGGGAAGGGCGAGGAGCACCCGGTCGTCCGCTTCCTCGCCCGTCGGGCCGAGCGTGCCGAGGGGAAGCTCCAGCGCCTGTATGCCCACGGGCATGAGGCGGTCGGCGTCTTCGTGCGCCTGCTCGGGGTGAACCAGTTGCGCTTCCAGGCGGTCACGATCGGCGTCCTCTACTTCCTCGTCAACGCCGCCGGCCTGTGGGCGATGTTCCTGGCCATCGGGGCGCCGGTCGGCCCGTTCGCCGCCCTCGTCGCGGTGACCATGGGCACCGCCGTGGGGACGCTCTCCGGCTCCCCTGGTGGCGTCGGCACCACCGAGATCGCAATGCTGGAGTCGTTCAAGCTCCTGGGCGTGGACGAAGTATCGGCGGCGGCGGGCACCCTGCTCTATCGCGGGCTCCACTACGCCGGCGTGCTGGTGATCGGCCTGCCGGCCCTGGCGCTGCTGGAATGGCGCGCGGCCGGGGACCCCAACCTTCCGGAGGAGACGTCATGATCCGCACCCTCGACCTGCTGCGCCTGCGCGACGAGGAGTTCCCCGTCACCCGGGAGTGCGTCTACCTGAACCACGCGGGAGTGGGGCCGCTCTCCCAGCGCGCCGCCACGCGGATGGCGATGATGGCCGAGACCGTCTCCCGCTCCGGCGACCGGCTCTGGCCCGACCGCATGGAGGAAGCCGACCGCGTGCGCGGGCTCGCCGCCCGCCTCCTCGGCGCCCGCGAGAGCCACGAGGTGGCCTTCGTGGAGAACACCTCGACCGCGCTCTCCCTGGTGGCCGAGGGGCTCGACTGGCAGCCGGGGGACAACGTCGTCGGCGCGGCGCTGGAGTTCCCCTCCAACGTCTACCCCTGGATGGGCCTCGCCTCGCGGGGAGTGGAGTATCGGCAGGTGGAAGAGCGCGACGGGCGGATCGATCCCGACGAGATCCTCGCCCGGATCGACTCCCGCACCCGCATGCTCGCCCTCTCCTGGGTGCAGTACGCGAGCGGCTTCCGCTCCGACCTCGCCCGCCTCGGCCGCGCCTGCCGCGAGCGGGGCGTCCTCTTCGTGGTGGACGTCATTCAGGGATTGGGCGCGCTGCCGCTCGACGTCGAGGCCGACTTCGTGGACGTCGCGGCGGCCTCGGCGCACAAGTGGCTCCTCGGCCCGGAGGGGATCGCGCTGCTCTATGTCTCCGACCGCGTGGTCGAGCGCCTGCGGCCGGCGCGCTCCGGCTGGCGCTCGATGCGCGATCCTTTCCAGTGGACCGCGTACGACCTCACCTGGAACGAGGGTGCCAGGCGCTTCGAGAGCGGCACGCTCAACGCCTACGGCATCGTGGCCCTGGGCGGCTCGCTGGAGGTCCTGCTAAAGGTCGGCGCCGAGGAGATCGAGCCGCGGGTGCTCGCGCTGGCCGACCTCGCCGCCCGAGGGCTCGAGGCTCTGGGGTTCTCGGTCGTCAGCTCGCGCCGGCGGGGGGAGACCTCGGGCATCGTCACCGCCGTCCCTCCGGGCCGTAATGCCCAGAGCCTGATCGAGCCGCTCGACCAGCGGGGAATCGTCGTCGCCGCCCGGGCCGGCCGCCTGCGGATCGCCCCCCACTTCTACAACACGGCGGACGAGATCGATCGCTGCCTGGCGGAATTGGCTGAGCTGATTTGAGCTCCACGTTCTCTGGCCCATGGATTGAGGACTGATCACGACCTGTCGCGAGGCGCTTCTTCCTGTAGCAACGCGGAGAGCGGGGGCGCGCTGACGCTGTACCGCCATCGCTGGAAGACGAGGAATGCAATCATCAGGACCAGGGCGGTGGCGACGCCGAACCCCAATGCGATCACGATCCGCTCGCGGACGAGGAGATGGCTCATCAGCAAGGCGACTCCAGCACCGGCGACCATGCTGTTGATGAACGCGATCATGCTCGCCGCGGTGGTCAGGAAGGCGACCAACGCTCCATATCGGAGCGGCGGCGATTGATGCGACTCCGGCCAGCGTCCACTTTCAGCGGAAAAATAGACGGTGGCTTCGGGCGTGAGCGTGCGGTAATAGGCGCGGATCCGGGCAATCCCTGTGAGGTACTGCTGATTTTCAATCCCCGTATCGACGAGACGGTAGACCGTGAAGAGACCCAGCAGGAAAAGCGAGGGCAGGACAGCCGCCGCGAAAGAGAGAAACACCTCCTGCGATCGCGATGCGAATCCCATCGCGACCAGAGAGCTCGACAGCGAAAGAACGTAGAGGGACGCCCGCGCCGCGGCCTCGCTCACCGTGGCGCTCGCGGCCGTCTGGAGCACGAAATGCTCGGTGGTCAACGCCGTCAGGAACGCGGCTTGCCGTTCTTTGTCATCCATGCGCCTCTCCCGGCGTCAGCGAAATCCCACCTTATCGTCTATAACTGGTAGTTGACCGTCAGCACGTAGTACACCTTCACCGGCTCACCGTTGAGAGTCGCCGGATTGAAGGTCCAGTTCTTGACGGCGGCGATACTGGACTTGTCCAGGCCGTAGGGCAGCCCCTTGAGCACGCGGGTGGTGCGGACGCAGCCCTCGCGGTCGATCACGGCTTCCAGGATGACGGTGCCCATCACCTGCTTCTCACGGGCTTCCGGGGTGTACTCGGGCTTTATCTGAGCGATAAGCTCGGGACGATGAACCCGAGAAAGCATATTGCCGACCCGCAGCGGCGGGGCGGGCTGGCCGTCCGGCCCCAACGGATCGGGCAACTCTTCCGGGAAATGGGCTCGCGCGAGGCAGACCAGTTGCCGGGAGGCGTTCCGCTCTTCAACGCTCGCGTCCGACATCTCCAGGTGGCGCCTGCCGGCTCCGACCGCCCGGCGGAGGATCTCCTCCTGGGCCGCGGTCAGGGGCGCCGGGGCGAAGGCCTGGGCTGAGAGCACCCGGGCGCCGTCCACGACTTTTTCCTGGGTCAGGAGGTCGTCGAGGCGCTCGAAGCTGGCGGGCTCCGGGTTTGCGGCGGCCGGCGGCGGGACCGCCGCGCTCTGCGCGCGCAGCACGGAAAGATTCCCGAAGAACAGGATGGCAAGAAGAGACAGTCCCAAGCGGCAAGATCTCATGGCAGCTCCTCGAAAAGAGAGAATATCGGGAATGCCCCGTGACGGCATGGCGCGAGTATCAGAGGCGACTCCGATTCTACCCCGAACGCCCAACAAGATCAGACGCTCCTCCGTGCTCGCCGGCCGCGGGGCGATCGGCGGTCAGAACGTGCTGTTCCGGATCAGGAAGCGCCCTTCAATGAGTAGAGGAATGGGATCTCCGAGGCGCAGGAGGCGATCTGGTGAGACTTCACCCCTTTAACCGCAAGGCATGGATGTGGAGATGAGGCTCGCTCGTATTCCCGGAGTTGCTTCCAGCGACGACAGAAAACTTTCCCGGGACGACGCTCCTTCGTCGCGGGAGAAAAACCGCCGTTGCTGGAGGCAGATCGTCGTCCCGAGACGATGGACCGTCGTCACTGGAGCATTTCCGCCGTCTGGAGAAAACGCTCTGCCTCCAGCGACGACGGAAAATCTTCCCGGACGGCGCTCCGCCGTCGCTGGAGAAAAACCGCCGCCGCTGGAGGCAGACCGTCGTCCCGAGACGATGGACCGTCGTCACTGGAGCATTTCCGCTATCTGGAGAAAACGCTCTGTCTCCAGAGACGACGGAGCATCTTCCCGGGACGGCGTTCCGCCGTCGCCGGAGAAAAACCGTCGTCGCCGGAGACAGACCGTTATCGCTGGAGGCAGACCGTCGTCCCGAGACGATGGACCGTCGCCGCTGGAGGATTTCCGCCGTCTGGAGAAAACGCTCTGCCTCCAGCGACGGCGGAGAGTCTTCCCGGGACGGCGCTCCGCCATCGCTGGAGAAAAACCGTCGTCGCTGGAGGCAGACCGTCGTCCCGAGACGATGGACCGTCGTCACTGGAGGATTTCCGTCGTCTGGAGAAAACGCTCTGCCTCCAGCGACGGCGGAGAGTCTTCCCGGGACGGCGCTCCGCCATCGCTGGAGAAAAACCGTCGTCGCTGGAGGCAGACCGTCGTCCCGAGACGATGGACCGTCGTCACTGGAGGATTTCCGTCGTCTGGAGAAAACGCTCTGCCTCCAGCGACGGCGGAGAATCTTCCCGGGACGGCGCTCCGCCGTCGCTGGAGAAAAACCGTCGCCGCCGGAGGCAGACCGTCATCCCGAGACGATGGAGCGTCGTCGCTGGAGAATTTCCGTCGTCCCGGGACAACGGACTGTCGCCACCCGGGCGCCTACGGGATCAGCGGGCAGGTGTTCACCTTCATGCAGATGAAGTTGCAGTCGGGGACGCCGCAGGGGTAGCAGCAGAGCTCGCCTCGACGGCAGTCCGCACTGGTCTGACAAGTGGTCGAGAGGAGCTTGGGGGCGGGCGGCAGGAGCTCGGTGGCTGGGAGGTCGCTCGGGCTTGCCAGGGTTGCCAGGAATTCCGCGGTCGTGAGAGGAACGGTTTGCGGCGTCTGGGCCAGGCCGGCCGCCACGGCGAAGAGCGCGCAGAGGGCCATCAGCAGCAGGATACGGGGAGTGCGCATTTCAGAATCCTCCTTGGGTCATTCAATAAAAGAGGTGCCCACCGTGGCGCCGGCGGGACGAGCTTGACGACTCCGCTACAATACGCACTCTTTGCCGCCTCCCTTCCAGGAGCGCGGTGCGCGCGAGGAATCTTCCTGATGAGCGACAAACGATTCCCGGACGTTCCGGGTGGATATCCCTTCCCCCAGCTCGAACTGCGGGTGCTCGAACAGTGGAAGCAGCGGGGGATCTTCGAGAAGAGCCTCCAGAAGCCTGCCCCCGAGGGGGAGTTCGTCTTCTTCGAGGGGCCTCCCACCGCCAACAACGTGCCGCACGTGGGGCACGTCGTCACCCGCGTGGTGAAAGACCTCTTCCCCCGCTACCGCACCATGCGCGGCTATCACGTGGCCCGCAAGGCCGGGTGGGACACCCATGGCCTCGCCGTCGAGATCGAGGTCGAGAAGCGTCTCGGCTTCTCCGGCAAGCAGCAGATCGAGGCCTACGGCATCGCCGAGTTCAACCAGGCGTGCCTGGACAGCGTCCACACCTATGAGAAGCAGTGGCGGGCGATGACCGAGCGGGTCGGCTACTGGGTCGACCTCGATCACGCCTACTTCACCTACACCAACGAATATATCGAGTCGGTCTGGTGGGCCCTCTCCGAGCTCGCCGGGCGCGGCCTGCTCAACGAGGGGTACAAGATCCAGCCCTACTGCGCCCGCTGCGGCACCACCCTGTCGAGCCACGAGGTTGCGCAGAACTACAAGGACGCGGACGATCCCTCGATCTGGACCCTCTTCCACACCCGGCCGGGGCAGTCGATCCCGACGACGACCGAGGGGGAGAGCTGGGAGACCGGGGACAACCTCTACATGGTCGCCTGGACCACCACTCCCTGGACGACGATCGCCAACGTCGGTCTCGCCGTCCATCCCGACCTTATCTATAAGGTCGTCGAGCACCCCGGGAAGCCGGGGGACCTCATCCTGCTCGGGGAGGACCTGGGCACCGCCGTGCCGGTGGCGATCGACGAGGAGGGGAAGCGGAAGCAGATCGACCTGCGGGACGCGCCGGCCCTCGCCCGCTTCCGGGGACGCGACCTGGAGGGGGTGCTCTACGACCGCCTGTTCACCTTCTTCGAGCCCGACGTCCCCGGCCGCGTGGTGCTCGGCGACTACGTCACGGCCACCGACGGCACCGGGCTCGTGCACACCGCGCCGCCGTTCGGCGAGGATGACTACCAGACCGGCCGGCGCTACGGCCTGCCGATGATCTTCTCGGTCGACGGCGAGGGGAAGATGGTGCCGGGGACCGGCCCATTCTCCGGCCTCTGGTTCAAGGACGCGGATCCCAAGATCATCCAGGACCTGAAGAGCCGCGGCCTGATGCTCCACAACGACCGCTATCGCCACAGCTACCCCTTCTGCTGGCGCTGCGACCGGCCGCTCCTCTATTACGCCACCACGAGCTGGTTCATCCGCACCACCGAGGAGAAGGACGAGCTGGTCGCCAAAAATCGCACGATCCACTGGCACCCCGAGCACATCGGCGAGGGGCGGTTCGGCAACTGGCTGGAGAACGTGGTGGATTGGGCGCTGTCGCGCCGCCGCTACTGGGGGACCCCGCTGCCGATCTGGCGCTGCGTCGAGTGCGCGCACCAGAAGGTGATCGGCTCCTACGAGGAGCTGTTCGCGGTTTCAGGGCGCGAGAAGCCGGCGGACGTCTACGACGCCGCGCAGTTCAATCCGCACCGTCCCTTCATCGACGAGTTCACCTGGCCCTGCGCCGAGTGCGGGAAGGGGACGATGCGGCGGGTGGAAGAGGTGATCGACGCCTGGTTCGACTCGGGCGCCATGCCCTTCGCCCAGCATCACTACCCGTTCGAGAACCGGGAGCTGATCGACGGCCGCAAGCAGTACCCGGCCAACTTCATCTCCGAGGCGGTGGACCAGACCCGCGGCTGGTTCTACACCCTGCACGTGCTGGGGGTGCTGCTGTTCGATTCGGTCGCCTACGAGAACTGCATAGTGCTCGGCCACGTCAACGACGAGCAGGGGCGGAAGATGTCGAAGCGCCTCGGCAACGTCATCGAGCCGATGGGGGTGATCGCCGAGACCGGCGCCGACGCGATGCGCTGGTATTTCTGCGTCAACAACCCGGAGGTGCCGTCGCGCTTCTCCACCAAGCTGGTGCGCGAGGCGGCGCAGAAGTTCCTGCTGCCGCTCTGGAACGCGCTGTCGTTCTTCACCATCTACGCCAACCTGGACGGCTGGCGGCCGGGCGCGGCGGTGCCGCGATTCGCCGAGCGGCCGGCGCTCGACCGCTGGGTCCTGCTGCGGCTCGACCGGCTGACCGAGGAGATGTCCGCCCGGCTCGACGGCTACGACCTGACCGCGGCGGCGCGGGGGGTCGAGGCGTTCCTGGACGACCTGACCAACTGGTACATCCGCAGGAGCCGGTCGCGATTCTGGGCCTCGGAGGACGGCGATTCCAGTCATCAGGCCGACAAGGCCAGCGCCTATGAGGCGCTCTACGAGGTGCTCGCCACGCTCTCGCGGCTGATCGCGCCGTTCACGCCGTTCGTGGCCGAGGTGCTCCACGAGCATCTGGTCCGCGACCGGCGGGAGGACGCCGCCGAGAGCGTCCACCTGGAGGCGTGGCCGACGCCGCCGGGGGACCGCCGGGACGAGCCGCTGGAGAAGGGGATGGCCGCCGTGCAGCGGATCGTGGGACTCGGTCATGCGGCGCGCAATCTCCACGGCCTGAAGACCCGGCAGCCGCTCGCCGCGGTGACGCTGGTGACGGCGGACGAATCGATGCCGGGGCTGGTCGAGCCGTACCTCGAGATCCTCCGCGACGAGTTGAACGTGAAGGAGGTCCGCTGGGCCGCCGACCGCACGGTCTACGTCCACCACGAGGTCAAGCCGATCTTCCCCAAGACCGGCCCGCGCTTCGGCAAGCGGATGCCGGAAGTGAAGAAGGCCCTCGACGCGGCGGACGGCGACGCCCTCGCGGCCGAGCTCGAGCGGTCGGGGAAGGTCACGATCCAGCTCGGGGACGGCCCCACCGATCTCTCCTCCGAGGAGGTCGAGGTGCGGCTGGTCGAAAAGGAGGGCACGGCGACTCAAGGGGACCGCGAGTTGCTGGTGGCCCTGGCGACCGAGCTGACGCCGGAGCTGGAGGCCGAGGGGCTGGCCCGCGAGTTCGTGCATCACGTGCAGCAGGAGCGCAAAAAACAGGATCTGGATTACGCGGACCGCATCCGGGTCCGCTTCCAGGCCGATCCCGCGATGCAGGCCGCGGTGGACGCCCATCGCGACTGGGTGGCGGGCGAGACCCTGGCGGTCGAGATCACGGGCGAGGCCGGCGAGTTGGGCGTTCAGGTGGAGCGGGTTTGAAAGGATAGGATGCCGGCCTGCCGTAGGGTGCGCTGTGCGCACCAGACGAGGCCTTCGAGGTGCGCACAGCGCACCCTAAGGGCTCAGCCGATTCGGCCAAGGGCGATCAAATATCAAGAGAGGGGAGACCATGGCGGGAATCTTCAAGGCCTACGACATCCGGGGGATCGTCCCCACGCAGCTCAACGAGGAGATCGCGTACAAGATCGGCCTCTCCTTCCAGCACGTGCTGGACGCGGAGGACCGCGCGAACGGCAATACGGTGGTGGTCAGCCGCGACATGCGCGAGCACAGCGTGGGGCTGCAGAACGCCCTGGTCCGCGGACTCACCGACTCCGGGCTCGACGTACTCGACATCGGCCTCTCGTCGACGCCGATGAACTACTTCGCGATCAGCCACTTCAGGGCGGCCGGCGGCGTGCAGGTGACGGCGAGCCACAACCCGGCGCAGTACAACGGCTTCAAGTTCAGCCGCCACGGCGCCCGGCCGGTCTCCGGAGATCACGGCATCGCCCTGATGGAACAGAAAGTCCAGGAGGGGGACCTGCCGAAGGCCGCCACCCCGGGCAAGGTGACGCAGGGGGAGGTCTTCAAGGCCTACCAGCACCACGTCCTCTCCTTCCTGCGCGAGGGGAGCTACGGCCAGCCGCTGAAGGTGGTGGCCGACGCCGCCAACGGCATGGCCACGATCGACCTGCCGATCCTGGAGGCGATGGGGATCGAGCTGACCCCCATCTTCTTCGAGCTCGACGGCACCTTCCCCAACCACGAGGCGAACCCGCTCAAGGAGGAGAACCTGCTGGACCTCCAGCGGGCCGTGCGCGAGGCCGGGGCCGATCTCGGCATCTCCTTCGATGGCGACGCCGACCGCGCCGCCTTCATCGACGAGACCGGCGAGCCGATCGGCAGCGACCTGATGACCGGCCTGATCGCCGGCATCCTGCTGGAGCGCGAGCCGGGCAAGGTGGTGGTCTACGACCTCCGCTCATCGCGGGCGGTAGCCGAGTACATCCAGGAGAAGGGGGGCATCCCGGTGCGCGAGCGGGTAGGGCACTCGTTCATCAAGGCGACGATGCGCCAGCGCGGGGCGATCTTCGGCGGCGAGCTCGCGGGGCACTACTACTTCCGCGACCACTCCTACGCCGACTGCCCGCTGCTGACTGTGGTCGAGGTGCTCAACCTGATGCGGCAGAAGCGGGACCTGCTCTCCGCGCTGATCAAGCCGCTGCAGCGCTACTACAAGAGCCAGGAGATCAACTTCGAGGTTGCGGACAAACAGGAAAAGATGGACGAGCTGGCGAAACGTTACGCGGACGCCGATATCGATTACCTCGACGGCATCACCATCAGCTACCCCGACTGGTGGGCCAACGTCCGCCCCTCGAACACCGAGCCCTTCCTGCGCCTGGTGCTGGAAGCGAAGACCACCCGCGAGCTGGACCAGCGGAAAGAAGAGCTGTTCGGGATTCTGGGGCACCCGGCGGAGTAGGGGGAGCTCCGAAGGGGGCGGTGGGTGCCGCCCCCTCCCGGGCGTCACTCCGCAGCCCGCTCCCCCTCCCGCAAAACCCGCAAAAAGTTCCCGCCCAAAATCAGCTTCACCCCCGACCTGTCCACCCCCCTGTCCAGCAGAGCGGCGGTGAGATCAGGGAACTTCGAGGGATCCTCCAGGCCTTCGATCACGTCCGGGATGCCGTCGAAGTCGGTGCCGATACCGACGTGCTCCTCTCCCGCGCGGTCGACGAGGTGGATGATGTGGTCCACGAAGCGGGAGAGGGGGATCTTCGGCAGGGGGCGGTCAGCGAACAGGCGGGCCCGTTCCCGCCAGAGCTTGCGCGGGTTGCGGAGGTACTCCTCCTCGGTCTCCTGCATCTCGGGCCGGGTCTCCTTGCCGCGGTCGGCGTCCGCCTGGGAGGCCTTGCGGTCGACGAAGGCCGGGTAGCTGTTCGCCATCACGATCCCCCCCTTGCGGGCGATCTCGCGGATGAGGTCGTCGGGGAGATTGCGCGGATGGTCGCAGATCGCGCGGGCGGAGCTGTGGCTCGCGATCACTGGGCCGGGGGCGACGTCGAGCACGTTGCGGACGGCATCGTCCGAGACGTGGGAGACGTCGGGGAGGATGCCCAGGCGGCTCATCTTCCAGACGATCCCCTCCCCCTCGCCGGAGAGCCCCTTGTGGCGGGGCTCGTCGGTGGAGGCGTCGCACCACTCGTGGGTGGCCCAGTGGGTGAGGGTGACGTAGCGGACGCCCATCCGGGCGCAGTCGTCGAGGGCTCCGGGAACCGTCAGCGGGCGGCCGTTCTCCAGTCCGAAGACGACGGCCACCTCCCCCCGCCGGGCGGCGCTCTCGAGATCCTTGGCGGCGGCCACCTGCACGAGCTGGCCAGGGATCAGGGCCTCGGCCGAGAGCCGGTAGAGCTCCTTGGCATGCTCCCAACCCCGCTCCGGATCGAGCGGGGCGGGCACGTAGAGGGCGAAGACCAGCGCGTCCACCCCACCCTCGCGCAGACGGGGGAGATCGATGTGCCGGTCGGTGAGCCGCTGGGAGAGGTCCGCCGGCTCCTCCCAGAGCCGGGTGGGGACGTCGGTGTGGCCGTCGATGACGAGAGCTTCGCGGTGCAGGTCCATGGCAGGGGGAGTCTACCTGGAAAATAAAACGCCCCTCTCCCGAACCGGGAAAGGGGCGTTTGGCTGAGAGAACAATCTCGGAGCGTGGCTCAGGGCTGCTGATCAGCCTCCGGCTTCCGCTCGGGGTGCAGGATGAGGAGAGTCGCCGGCCGGCCGGTGAAGCCGGTCAGGCCGTCGAGCCAAAGGGCGGAGCGCCCTTCGAGGGCGAGAGAGAGGGTCCCGTTGTTGCCTCCGGGGGTGGTTGCCCGCCACTCGATCCGGACGTCCTGGAGTTGCTGGGCCACTTCCTGCCAGGAGCCCTTGCCGTCGGCTGCGACGAGACGCAGCTCGAGCGCCGCCGACGGACCGTTACGGCGGGCCTCGACGGTGAAGACCGTTCTGCCCTGTGCGTCGAGCGTGCCGGCGATGATCGACGGGGCGAGGTTCGGGATCGCCTGCAACTGGCCGAAGTCGTAGGAGAAACTCAGGCTTGCCTGGTTCTGCACCGGCAGAACCAGGGCGACCGACAGCCCGGCCGGCTGTCTGAACGACCAGAGGGAAGTGTCACCGGTCTCGAATCCGTCGAGGAAGATCTTCGGCAGAGTGTCGATATCGGTGGCGCTGTTGTTGCCCGGCGTCGGGTCGGTGACGCCGGCGCCCGCCGCCACGGTCGCCGTGTTGACGATCGTGCCGGTGTCCCCAGCCGAGATCGTGCAGCTCACGGTGTAGGTGACGCTGCCGCCCGCGGGCAGGTTGACGGTATCGCCGATGTTGCCCGAGCCTGCGGCCGTGCAGGTACCCCCGCCGGTTCCCGCACAGGTCCACGTGCAGGTGAGCGCCGCCGGCAGGCTGTCCGTTACCGTCGTTCCCGGCGCGTTGCTGGGTCCGGCGTTGGACGCCACGATGGTGTAGGTCGTCGACCCGCTCGGGGTCGCGGCCGTAATGCTGTCGTTCTTGGTGATCGACAGGTCGGCGGACGCGGCGAGCGTGTCGCTGTCCGTAGCCGAGTTGTTGCCCGGGGTCGGATCGGTGACCCCACCCGGGGCCGTCACCGTCGCCGTGTTGCTCAGAGTGCCGGTGGCGGAGACCGCGATGGTGCAGCTCGCCGTGTAGGTCACGCTGCCGCCACTCGGCAGGTTGACGCCGTCGTTGAGGTTGCCCGAGCCGGCTGCCGTGCAGGTGCCACCGCCCGAACCGGCGCAGGTCCACGTGCAGGTCAGCGAAGCCGGGAAGGTGTCCGCCACCGTCGCGCCCGTGGCGTTGCTCGGGCCGGAGCTGGAGGCGGTGATCGTGTAGGTCACCGAGCTGCCCGGGGCAGCCGTCGTCACGCCGTCGGTCTTGGTGATCGCCAGATCGGCCTGGGCTCCCAGCGTGTCGCTGTCGGTCGCCGAGTTGTTGCCCGGGGTCGGATCGGTGACCCCGCCAGGGGCCGTCACCGTCGCCGTGTTGGAGAGCGTGCCGGTGGCGGCGGCCGAGATCGTGCAGCTCGCCGTATAGATCACGCTGCCGCCGCTCGGCAGGTTGACGCTGTCGTTGAGGTTGCCCGAGCCGGCCGCCGTGCAGGTGCCGCCACCCGAACCGGCGCACGTCCACGTGCAGGTCAGCGAGGCCGGGAAGGTGTCGGCCACCGTCGCGCCCGTGGCGCTGCTCGGTCCCGAGTTGCTCGCGGTGATGGTGTAGGTCACCGAGCCGCCCGGGGTCGCCGTGGTCACGCCGTCGGTCTTGGTGATCGCCAGATCAGCGCTGGCTCCCAGGCTGTCGCTGTCGGTCGCCGAGTTGTTGCCGGGAGTCGGATCGGAGACCCCGCCGGGCGCCGTCACGGTCGCCGTGTTGCTCAGCGTGCCGGTGGCGGCCACCGAGATCGCGCAGATCGCCGTATAGGTCACGCTGCCGCCAGCCGGCAGGTTGACGATGTCGTTGAGGTTGCCCGAGCCGGCCGCCGTGCAGGTGCCGCCATCCGACCCGGCGCAGGTCCAGGCGCAGGTCAGCGAAGCCGGGAAGGTGTCCGCCACCGTCGCGCCTGTGGCGTTGCCCGGGCCGGAGTTGGAGGCGGTGATCGTGTAGGTCGTCGAGCCGCCCGGGATGGCGGAGGCCACACCATCTGTCTTGGTGATCGACAGATCCGCAAGGCTGAGCGCCGAGAAGCAGACGGTGACGTCATTGAGGGTGGGCGTGACGGCGCTGTCGGTCGTCGAGAGGTATGCCTTGTACTCGAGATAACGGTTGCCGTTGAACTGGCTGAGGGACGCGCCGCTGGTCGTGAAGAACGTCGCCGCGGTGCCGTCGGGACCCACGAAGTTGAAGGGACCGATATTCGAGTTGCTGGCGGCGACCTGGAAGCGGAGCGCCGTGTTGGCCGGGGTGGTGGCGTTCCAGGAGAGCGTCGTCCAGGTCGGCGTGAAGCCGACCGGCGGATTGCTGTCCTTGAGGGACGAGACCAGGTCGCCGGACAACGCGAAGCCCGTCTTTATATAGGTCCTGAAGCCCGCGTCCGTGGTCTGCCCCGCGGTCAGCGGAGCCGTCCAGGTGACGCCGCTGTCGCCGGAAGAGACGCGCTGCCCGCCGGCGTAGACGTTCGTGGCGCTCCGGGTGATCGCGTAGATCCCGGCGGAGGGATTCGCCACCGGGCGTACGATCAGGGCATAGACCGTGCCCGCCGTCAGCATCGGGGGACTGCTGAAGATGCCGGTGAAGTAGCTCGAGGAGCCGCTGGGATTGCCGGTGAGCGTTGCGGTGGCGAGGTCGGCGCCCGTCGGCAGGTTGCCGCTCGTGGCTCTGAGCGAGAGCGTGAGGTTCGGGAATGTGCCCGTACAGCCGCTACAGAACAGGTTGATGTCGGCCTGCGTCAACTGGCCGGTGACGCCGGCGGTGAAGGTCTGGCCTCCCCAGGCCGTGATCGTGATGCCAACGCCGCTGGTGCTCAGCGTCGTGTTCTGCTGATCGATGTTGGCGGCGTTCAGCAGGGTGACGTTGCCGGGGCTGGTGGTCAGATCGAGGTTCGTCCCCACGCCCGTCTGGAAGTCCGCCTGGGACGTGTCGGTGGGGCAGGCGCTGGCCGCCGCCGTGCCCAGCGAGAAGTCTCGCGTCGTCGTCGTCGCGTCGGTCACCACGAGGCTGGTGAACGTGCTCGGGTTGTAACCCGGAGCGCTGGCTGTGATGCTGGGATAGGTGCCGGCGGGGAGTCCGGTGAACGAGTAGAACCCGGCGCCGTCCGTGGTCGCCGTCCGGCTGCCGAGCGTCAGGGTCGCGCCGCTGATCGGAGCGCCGCCGACGGTGGCGGTCACCGTGCCGGAGAGCGTTCCGCCGGCGCCGACCGGGGTGCACGACGGAAAGGCGAAGGAACCGATCCGGGTCAGAAAGTTGAGCCCGTCGACAGCGAAATACTCGGTGGTGAACCAGAAGGTGCAACCGTCGGGATCGAGCGACATGGCGCTGTAGTCGCCCCAGCGAATGCAAGTTACGCCACCGCAATTACCGGTCTGGGTACCAGTGCCCTGGATCAGGAGCTGCTCGGTCTGGCCAAACGTATTGACGGGATCGGACGCCAGCCGGCCGGCGTACTTGATCGCGGGCTTGGTCGTGCTGCTGGAGGTGCTGTAGCCGATGGCCATATCGCCCGCCCGGTCGACCGCCAGGCTGGGCATGAAGCGATGGATGACGTTGGCGCCGTCAGGATCCCAGGTCGCGGCCTGCGGGAGGTTGGCGGCCACGGTGCCGCCGGTGACGTCCACCTGGTACCAGCGCGGGGCCGCGAAGCCGGTCGTGTTTCCCCGGCGTACCGTGTGGGTGGCCCACAGCGACTCGACGCCGCCGATATTGCTGTATTGGTTCTGCATCATCGCCCGGATCTGGAGGACGTCCAGGCTGTTGCCGCCCAGCGAGGGCGCATTCCCCACGGCCGCGTTCGGCCAACTGGTGGCGGCGAGGGGGGTATCCGGGCCGGTGAAGGTCGAGAGCGAGATGCTGTTCCAGTCGACGTGGAACTTGTAGACGCTCAACGCGTTCGTGAACTGCCAGCTGGAGACGAAGTAGTTGGGGGAACCGGGGGGCGGCGTGCCGGTCTGCAGCCGCGCGTTGCTCGGCAGAATGGTGAAGTCCGCCGCCGGAGCATTGAACGTGACCACCTGGACCGTCGGGTTCCCGGCGTACATCTGCGCCTTGTTCAGCGCGAAGACCCGGGGGTTCTGAAAGGACGACCCGGCGGGGTAGCCGAACATGCTCGCCGTCATGTACAGGCCGTCCGGCCAGATGCCGAACTTCGGATAATCGTTGAGCCCGCCGGCGATGCTGATGGAGTAATAGTTCCAGCCGCCGCTCACCGGATCGCCGGTCTTGGAGACCGCGAAGCACTGGAAGACGCCGGGCGGATTGATGACGTTGCCGAGGCCGTCGACCTGGAACGCGAAGTCGGTGATGACCCAGCGGTCCTCGAACGAGTCGTAGAGGATCACGGGATCGCCGAAGTTGTTGGTGTCGCACAGGTTGCCGAAGCTGCCCTGGCTCATGAAGGTGTTGAAGGAGAACGCGGCCACCCTGACGCCATCCGATTTGCGATAGACCCCGAGCGAGGTGTTGATGGCCTGGATGTAGTAGGTGGGCCCCACGTCGCCGACGGTGTCCGGCGGGTGCCCGTTGCCCCAGTTGGCGAAGTCGAGGCCGTCGAAGTTGGCGATCGGCGCGGGCGCGGCCGCCTTGGGCCCGATCTCCGAGGGCTCGACGCGCTCCGGGAGGGCTCCCGGGAGCTCCACCGGGTTGAGCTCCGGGTCCTCGCGCTCGATCTCTTCTCCCCGTTCCTTGGGCTTGGTCGCGGGCAGGTTGCGCAGGTCGATCACCGCGCTCCCGGCCCGCCGCATCACGAGCTCGGTCGGCCGTCCGGCGGCCTTCGCGACCGCAGGGGCCTTATCGGCTTGCGCGAAATCCCCAGGCTCCTGTGCCGAGGCAGTGCCGGCGGTGACGAACAACAGAAGGATCAGTAGGGCAAAAAACGGGCTCAGGGCCAGACGGGCCTTCGCGCCGACTCGCAGGGTAGGCATAGCAGAAACTCCCCTCCCAAGGGAAAACCAGAAGCTTTCGGGTTGTAAAATTTCAGTGTCATTCTAGCAGGCTCCTTGTAGTTGTGTCCATGGTGGCCGGAGAATCTTCGCGACCCGGCGGGATGCCGGCGGGGAATTCGGCCCGGTGAACATCTGTTGAAACGAACGAACCGGGCAGCCTCGTCGGCGTCTTGCGAGACAGGCGACGATCGGCTAGGCTTTCGGGTTCTTGGACACAGACCCCTCCGGGGAAACCACGAAAAAGAGAGAAGGATCGACCCGTGAAGAAAGAAATCCATCCGCAGCTTCACATGGTGACCGTCCATTGCGCGTGCGGTAACACCTTCGAGACCCACTCCACCAAGGACGAGGTGCGCCTGGAGATCTGCTCCGCCTGCCATCCGTTCTTCTCCGGCAAGCAGAAGCTGATCGACACCGCCGGACGCGTCGAGCGCTTCCAGAAGCGGTACGCGCAGACCGGCCGCGGGTAAGAAGGGTCACCCCAGGCTCCGGCCCCCTCGGGCCGGGGCGGAGAATTCTCAAGCATGCGTTCTAGCAACAGCCCCGAGGGCGAGCTGCTGGTCGGCGGCCAGGCCTTGATCGAGGGAGTGATGATGCGCTCCCCCGGCGCCTATGGCGTGGCTGTCCGCCGGCCGGACGGCTCGATCGCCTTCCAGCGCGGCAAGGTGGCGAGCCTCGCCAGACGCTATCCATTCCTGAAGCTGCCGATCCTGCGCGGCGTCGCGGTGCTCTTCCAGTCGCTCGCGCTCGGCATCCGCTCGCTCAACTTTTCCGCCGAGCAGGCGATGCCGGAGGCCGAGAAGAAGGCAGAGGCCGCCCAGGACGCCAAGGCAACCGGTGACAACGGCGACAAGTCCAACTGGGCGATCGCCGGCTCGATGGCGGTCGGCCTCGGGCTCGGAGCCGTGGTCTTCCTCCTGGTTCCTCTCTGGCTGACCAGGCTCTCGGAAACGTACCTCTTCGGCTCGCTGTCGAGCCTGGCGTTCAACCTGGTGGACGGCGCGCTGCGGGCCCTGTTCTTCCTCGCCTACATCTTCCTGATCTCGCGGATGAAGGACATCCACCGGGTGTTCCAGTATCACGGGGCGGAGCACAAGGTGGTCTTCGCGTGGGAAAAGCAGGTGCCGCTGACGGTCGAGAACGCCCGCGCGCAGAGCCGGCTCCACCCGCGGTGCGGCACCAGCTTCCTGCTCTTCGTGCTGCTGGTCTCGATCCTGGTTTTCTCGTTCATTCCGAAGACGCTGCCGTTCCTGTTGATGTACGGCGGACGGCTGCTGCTGGTGCCGGTGATCGCCGGGCTCTCCTACGAGGTGCTGCGCTTCACGGCCAAGCACCAGGCGGCCCCGCTGTTCGCGCTGCTGGTGGCGCCCGGGCTCGCGCTGCAGCGGATCACCACCCAGGAGCCGACCGACGACATGCTGGAGGTCGCCATCGCCGCGCTCGAAGAGGCGCTGCGCGAGGATGGCATCTTGCAGGATCACGAGATGCCCCGGACGGCCGCGGACCCGGTCGCCGTCGCCGCCGCGGGGGCGTAAAACGGGGCGTAAAACGTAGAATCTGGAAAGATCATGATCGAGAAACTCGCAGAGATTGAGAAGACCCACCAGGAGCTGACCCAGCGGCTCTCCGACCCCGCTGTCTTCTCGGACCCCAAGGTGTACCGGGAGGTGAACAAGACGCTGTCGGAGATCGATCCGGCCGTCCGCCTCTACCGCGAGTACGTCAAGGTCCGGAGGCAGCGGGAGGAGAACGACGAGTTGCTGGCGTCGCTGGCCAAGGACGACGACCTGTACGAGATGGTGCAGGAGGAGAAGCAGCAGCTCGTGGCCCGGGTGGCGGAGCTCGAGGAAAAGCTCCGGCTCGAGCTGACCCCCAAGGACCCGAACGACGAGCGCAACGTGGTGCTCGAGATCCGCGCCGGCACGGGAGGCGACGAGGCCTCGCTGTTCGCCGCCGAGCTGTTCCGCATGTACACGCGCTACGCCGAGCAGCAGGGTTGGCGGGTGGAGGTCATCGACCTCTCGGAGTCCGGGGCGGGGGGGATCAAGGAGGTCTCCGCCATCGTCGAGGGGCGGGGCGCCTACAGCCGCCTGAAGTACGAGGGGGGCGTCCACCGCGTGCAGCGCGTCCCCGCCACCGAGTCCGCCGGACGCATCCACACCTCCGCGGTGACCGTGGCCGTGCTCCCCGAGGCCGACGAGGTGGAGGTCGAGGTCGACGAGAAGGACCTCCGGATCGATCGCTTCTGCGCCTCCGGCCCCGGCGGCCAGGGGGTGAACACGACCTACTCGGCCGTGCGGCTCACGCATCTCCCCTCGGGCCTCGTGGTCTCCTGCCAGGACGAGCGCAGCCAGATCAAGAACAAGGCGAAAGCGCTCCGCGTGCTGAAGGCGCGGCTCTACGAGCTGGAGCGCGAGAAGGCCGATTCCGCGATGAGCGAGGAGCGCCGCAAAATGGTGGGCTCGGGCGACCGCTCGGAGAAGATCCGCACCTACAACTTCCCCCAGAGCCGGGTTACGGACCACCGGATCGGCCTGTCGATCCATCAGCTCCCGACGGTCATGGAAGGCAACCTCGATCCCCTGATCGAGCCGCTCAACGCCCACTTCCAGGCCCAGAAGATGGAAGAGCAGTCGCGGGCCCACTGAGGCGGCGCTCCCCCCCATACGCCGGCGCCCTCCGGAGCGCCCGCGAAACATTTTCCCTCCGTCCGTCATTTACTCCTAGCTAAACAGTTTGGAGCAAATTTGCGTATATAGCTCCAGACCTCAACTAGGAGAAAAAAATCCATGAAGAAGCTGGCTGCGTTTGTCCTGGTGGCGCTGATAGCGCTTATGGCCGCCCCCGCCCTGACCGCCCAGATGGGAGTGCCGACGGAGTCCATGGGGGGCCGCTTGAAGTCTCCCGAGGAGAAGTCCCTGGAGGCCTACGCCCGCGGCGTCAAGTTGATGAAGAAGGCCAAGGGGGAGACGGATCACGACAAGCAGATGAAGCTCTACACTAAGGCGAAGGACGAGTTCTCGAAGTCGGTGGGATACACGGGTCATTATGACGGCTATCTGGCGCTCGGGCAGGCCTTCCTCGCGCTCGGCCAGCGGCAGTCCGCGCTGGAGGCGTGCAACCAGGCCCGGTCGATGAAGCCCAGCTCCGAGGAGGCCCAGAGCTGCGTCCTGGAGGCGCAGAAGGCGCCCGAGAGCAGCGAGGCCAAGCCGGCCGGCGGGCGGTAGGCCTTCAGGCGCGGCAGAAAAACTGGAAGGGACATCAGGGATAACAGGGACAACAGGGATAATGATTACCGATCTTTGTTGCCGGCCTTCCTGTCTCTGAGGTCCTTGTTGTCCCTTACGTCCCTGTTCCGGTTTTCTTGACCTCCAGATCCACCTGGACGGCGATTTTGGCGCCGGTGCGGCGGGCGAAGGCGGCGGCGCGGTCGGCGAGCTGCTTTTCGACGAACGCCTTGGCGAGGCCGGGCGGGTAACGGAGGCTGACCTCGGCCACGGGAGCGCCTTTCTCCTCCCTCAGGGAGGTGAGATGGGCGGTGAGGTTCCCCTGCGCCGGATCGCGGCGGGCGAGGCCGAGCGAGAGGCCGTCGGTTTCAGTGCCGACGGCGATGCCAGTGAAAGTGGCGAGGGCTCCCCAAGGGTCCATGCGCAGATCCAGGGTGGCGAGGAAGGCGGCGAGGTCCCCAAGGGCGTTGCCGGCAACCACGGCGAGGAGCTTCCCCTCGCGGCGGACGGCGAGCTTCGACGGGGGGTGGCCTGCGGACCAAGAGGCCGCCAGACGGGTGAGGTCGGCCAAGCCGCCGGCGCGCTCCCCGGCGGTCCCCATCCTTTCGAGGAGCGCCTCGCCCCTGCCGCTCATCTTGACGATCCGCCACGCCCCGGGCTTCGGCTCCGCCACCGGCTGGGCGCGGAAGGTGAGGACGCCGATCCCCTGCGGGACGGGAGTCTGAGCGGCCAGCGGGAGGGCGGCAAGCAGGAACGACAGAGGGAGGATCTTCAGGGCTCGTCGCACGGGCGATTTTCTATCACAGCGCTGGCGGGGAGACCGATACACTGGGCCGATGCCTACCATCGGTCAGCTCCTCGCCGAGGCCCGGCCGCTCCTCGCGGCCACTCCTTTTGGCGCCTCCACGCGGGAGGCGCGGCTGCTGCTCGGGCATGTCCTCGGACTCTCCGAGGGGAGGGTGCTGGCGCGCGAGGAGATGCCGGTGCCGCCGGAGGCTGAACGGCGGTTCCGCGATCTCCTGGCGCGCCGGCTCGCCGGCGAGCCGGTCTCCTACCTCACCGGCGAGCGGGAGTTCTGGGGGCGGCCGTTCGCCGTCGACTCGCGGGTGCTGATCCCGCGGCCGGAGACCGAGCACATCGTCGAGGTGGTGCTCGAGCTCCGGCTGCCGGAGGCCCCCCGCATCCTCGACGTCGGCACCGGCTCCGGCATCCTCGCCGTGACTCTCGCGCTGGAGATCCCCGGCGCCCGGGCGGTGGCGGTCGATCTCTCCCCCGGCGCCCTGGCGGTGGCGGCAAAAAACGCCCGACGGCTCGGCGCAGCGGACCGCGTCTCCTTTCTCGGCGCCGATCTCACGACCGCGCTCGACCTCCGCCGCTTCGACCTGGTGGTGAGCAATCCCCCCTACGTGGACCGCGCGGAGATCCCCGAAATCTCCCTCGAGGTGCTGGATTTCGAGCCTCACCTGGCGCTCTTTCCGCCCGGCGCCGGCGATGCCACCCTGGCGCGGCTCTTCGCGCAGTGCACGGGCCTGCGCTCCGGCTTGCGCTACGGGATACCATTGGCGGTCGAAATCGGACGCGGACAGCTCGACGCCGTGCGCCGGCACGCCGCGGCCTCCGGGCTGGACATCGCCGAGGTCCGGGAGGACTATTCCGGCATCCCGCGCACCGTGCTGCTGCGGCGCCGGTAGCCTCTGAAGCAGCCTCTGAATCAGAAAGGGAGTCATGGAAAAGTTCCACATCGTAGGGCCGACGCGTCTCGCCGGCCGCGTCGCGGCGAGCGGCGCCAAGAACGCCGCCCTGCCGGCGCTCACCGCCAGCCTGCTGTCCGACGAGACGCTGACCCTCCGCCGGGTGCCCCGGGTGCGCGACATCCGCACCCTCCTGAAGCTGCTCGATCACCTCGGCATGGCTTCTCAGGAGGAGGACGGCGTCATTACCCTTCGCCGCGAGCGGCCGAACCCGGATCACGACGCCCCCTACGATCTGGTCAAGACGATGCGCGCCAGCGTCCTCGTGCTCGGACCGCTGCTCGCCAAAGAGGGGCACGCCCGGGTGTCGCTGCCGGGCGGCTGCGCCATCGGCGTGCGACCGATCGATCAGCACCTGAAGGCGCTCACCGCCCTCGGCGCCGAGGTGACGCTCTCGCACGGCTACGTCGAGACCCGGGCCAGGCGGCTGACCGGCGCCCGTTTCCGCTTCGACATGCCGACGGTCACCGGCACCGAGAACGTGCTGATGGCCGCCTCCCTCGCCCGCGGCACGACCGTGCTCGAGAACTGCGCCCGCGAGCCCGAGGTGATCGACCTCGCCAACCTCCTCAACGCCATGGGTGCCCGCATCTCGGGGGCCGGCGAGGAGACGATCGTGATCGACGGCGTCGACGGACTGGGCGCCGCCGAGCACACCATCATCCCCGACCGGATCGAGGGGGGCACGTATCTGATCGGCGCCGCGCTGACCGGCGGCGACGTGCTGCTCGAAAGCGCCAACGCCGCCGATCTGGCGCCGCTGCTGGACAAACTGGCCGAGGTCGGCGCCAGGGTCGAGGTCACGGCGGAGGGGATCCGCGTCCGCGCCGACCAGGGGATCGCGGCCCGCGACCTGGAGACGGCGCCGCATCCGGGCTTCCCGACCGACCTCCAGGCGCAGTACATGACGCTGATGACCTGTGCCTACGGAGTGTCGGCGATCAGCGAGACGATCTTCGAAAACCGCTTCCAGCACGCCCCGGAGCTGATGCGGATGGGGGCGGACATCCGCGTCGACGGCGGCAGGGCGCAGGTCCACGGCCCCTCGCGCCTGACCGGAGCGGGGGTGATGGCAACCGACCTGCGTGCCTCGGCCTGCCTGGTGCTGGCCGGCATCGCCGCCGAGGGGGAGACGGTGATCGACCGCATCTACCACCTCGATCGTGGCTATGAGCAAATGGAATTGAAATTGCAGAGCCTCGGCGCGCGAGTCGCGCGGTGGTCGGTTCCGACGGGCACTTAAAGCTCTGAGTGCCGGGGGCGGAGCCGCTTCTCCGGCTCCGCTCCTCCGATGCTCGGCACCTTCGCCCTCGCCCTCGCCGTCACTGTCGCGGATCCGCGGCCGGAGCTGATCGAGCACCAGCTCGCCGGCCGGTCGGCCCAGGCGCTCGCCCGTGCCGAGCAGGAGCTCGCCGCCAACCCGGAGGCCTCCCGCAAGCTCGGCCTCGACTACCTCCGCGGCCATCTCCTCGATTCCCTGGGCCGCTTCCCGGATGCCGTGGAGGCCTTCGCCCGCACCATCGCGTCGACCCCGGCGCTCAAATTCCACGGCCGCTATCGTCTGGCGCTCGATCAGGACCGTCTGGGGCACCCCGAGGTGGCGGCGGGCCTGCTGGCGACCGCGGTCGGCAGCGCGGCGGACTCCCCCCTGCTCCCCGAGGCGGTCCGCCTGCTCGACCGGACGCTCGCCACCGGGGGAGACTGCAAGCTCCTTCGCACCTTGCGGACGGAGTCCATGCCCGCCTCGCAGCAACGGGAGATCCAGCTCACACGGGCGGAGTGCGCCCAGCGCACCGGCTATCTCGAGATCGCGCGCAGCCTGCTGGTGAACCTGCTCGAGGCGAGCCGCGACGACGAGACCGCCCGCCTGGCCGCCGAGCGGCTCGCCCCCATGGTTTCGGTGTCCGAGCACGGCCGGGCGCCGATGCTGCTCGGCCTCACCTTCGAGCGGCACAGCGACTTCGACAGGGCCCTGATCTTCCTGCAGCGCGCCGCCGGCAAGGGCAACGCCCTCTCCCCGCGCGACGCCTACGAGACGCAGCTCCGGACGGGCCAGATCCTGCTCTCGCAGCAGCGCTACGCCGAGGCCTCCCTCGCCTTTGCCCGCCTTTCCATGCTGGCGAGGACCTCCACCGACCGCGCCCGCGCCATCTATCAGGAGGCGCATGCCCACGAGCTCCGGGGGGCCTGGCCGGTGGCCGGCAAGGCCTACCGGCAAGCCTACGCCGCCGAGCCGCAGGGGGCCGCCTGGGCCGCGCCCGCGCTGCTCTCGGCGCTCCGCCTGGAATGGCGCGCCGGCTCCGAGGACGCCGCGATCTCGCTGTACGAGAAACTCACCGGCAACCCCAAGTGGCGGGGCGAAACGGCGCGGGCGGCTTTGTTCTTCGCCGCCTCGGATCTCGTCCGCGGCCGCCGCGAGCGCGTCAGGGCCTGGCTGGCGAAGGCGCGCCTGGGAGGCCGCGACGACCGCCTGGAAGCCGATTACTGGAGCGGCCGGCTGGCGGAGCTGGAGAAGAACGGCCAGGAGGCGGTGGCCCGGTATCTGGATGTCCTGCGCGCCGCCCCCTACCATCCGCTCGCGGATGGAGCCCGGGCGCGGCTCGCCGGCGAGCCGCTGGCCCGCTTCACCGCCGCCGAGGGGCGCCGCCTGGCCGCCGCGGGCCACGCCGACGACCTCTATGGCGCCTGGCTGCTGCTCGGCAGCAGCGATCCCACGGGGGTTGGGCGGGCGGCCCAGCGCCGGCTGGAGCAGATCCTGCTCGCCGACCGCCGCGCCGCGCCCTTTTTGAGGCTGGCCGAGGTGCCGGTGAGGCGCTGGCCGCTGTGGGAAAAGCCGCTCGCCCGGCCGGAGGAGGCGCTGCTCGCTCTCGGCGTCTGGCACGAGGGGGCGCCGGCGGTGCGCGACCTCTTTCCGCTCTCCGATCCATCGCTCGCCTTCACCGGCGGCCTGCTGCTCGCTCGCGGCGGGGAGTTCGCCCGCTCCATCGCCATGGCCGAGGCCTTGCGCGACCGCGCGCCGTCCCGCGTTCCCCTGGCGCTCCAGCCCCTCGGGTTCCGGCGGCTGCTCTACCCCTTTCCTTTCCGGCAGACCATCGTCGCTCAGGGCGGGATCCGCGGGGTCGAGCCCGCGCTGCTGGCCGCCCTCATCCGCGAGGAGAGCCACTTCGACACCTCGCTGCTCTCCCCGGCCGCGAGCCGCGGCCTCACCCGCCTCTCCGCGAGCACGGCCCGGCGCCTCGCGGCCCAACTCAATCTGGAGCGCCTGCAGGCCGAGGACGCCTACCGCCCCGAGGTCTCGATCGCCCTGGGCGCCGCCCATCTCGGCGCCCTGCTGAAGGACTTTTCAGGCGGCGTGATCCCGGCGGTCGCGGCCTACGATGCCGGGGAGCCCGAGGCCATGGTCTGGCGTAACCAGTGCTTCAGCCCGGAGCCCGAGGAGCTCTACACCAAGATCGGCACCAGCGCCACCCGCGATTACGTCCGGCGAGTGCTGGCGGCGTGGGAGCAGTATGAGGAGCTGTATTAGATCGCCGGCGGCGGCTTGCTCACCGGCTTTGCCTTCGGATCAACCTTCTTCCCCGCGATCGTCTTGACCACCGGCGGCAGCGGCTGGTTGGCCTGCTGGGCGAGGGAGTAGACGGCGATGTCGGCCTTGGTCCGCAGCTCCTGGGTCCACTTCCCCATCTCCTGGGTCATCTTCTGCTGCTTCAGGGTCTCGCGGATGTCCTCGCGCACGTCCTCGAGCGGGGGGGGCTGCTGCCCCCGCTTCTGCATCTCGGGGGTGAGCACCTCGCGATAGTAGCGGTTGAGCTCGTCCGGCCCCACGAAGACGCGGGCGCCCAGACGCTCGTCCACGTAGGTCAGCACCAGGAGCTGGCGGGCGACGAGCTGGCGCAACGTCTTGAGGTCCAACCCCACCTCTTTCAGGGCCTTCTGGAATGCGGCTTCGTCCGGGAAGCGGGAGCGGATGTCGGCGACCCGCTTCTGGATCTCGTCGACCGGCACCTGCTCGAAGTTGAAGCGGTCGATCTCATGGAACTGCAGCCGCTGGTCGATCAGCGCGTCGAGCACCCGGCGGCGGAATCGTTCGTCGGCCTCGCCGGGCCGCGGCTGCTCGAGGCCGAGCCGGATGGCCCGCTCGACGTCGGAGGCGAGAACCGGGTCCTCGTCCACCACCGCCAGCACCCGGTCCTGGAGCGTGACCTGCCCGGCGGCCGCCGGAGGGGCGGGCTTCGCCAGGGCCGGCTTTGGCGTCTGCGGCGTCTGCGGCGTCTGCGGCCAGGCGGGCGAGCCCGCCGCGAGGAGAGCAGCGATCGGTAAAACGAGCGGAGCGGCCGCCAGGAACGGCCGGAAGGAGCGCGAGTCGGTCTTCATGCGCCCATGCTAGCATCCGCCCCGACGACCCCAAAAACCATGGCCGCGAACAACAACATCCTGAGGATCGGTCTGGCGCAGATCGACGGCCGGTTGGGGGACGTCGAGCACAACACCGGGCGCCACCTCGAATGGATCGCGCGGGCGCGGGAGGCCGGCGTCGATCTGCTGGTCTTCCCCGAGCTGTCGCTGACCGGCTACCGGCTCCTCCACCTGACCCCGCGGGTGGCGCTGCCGCTCGGCTCGCCCGTGCTGACGCGGCTCGCCGAGGCCGCCGGCCCGATGCGCGTGGTGCTCGGCCTCGTCGAGGAAGGGGAGCGCGGCGTGCTGCACAACAGCGCCGTCCTGCTCACCGGGGGCGCGCTCGTCCACGTCCACCGCAAGCTCTACCTGCCCACCTACGGCCTCTTCCAGGAGGAGCGCTTCTTCGGCGCCGGCCGGCGGCTGGACACCTTCCAACTACCCGGGGGGACGGCCGGCCTGCTGATCTGCGAGGACCTCTGGCACCCCGAGCTGGCGCGGCGGCTGGCGGTGGCGGGCACCAGGCTGCTGATCGTGGTCTCGGCGGCTCCCGGCCGCATTGGCCCGGGTGCGATGCCGGAAAGCCAGGAGAGCTGGGAGACCCTCACCCGCGCCACGGCCCTGCTCAACACCTGCTGGGTGCTCTACTGCAACCGCGTCGGCTGGGAAGAGGGGTCCTTCTATCCCGGCGCCAGCCACGTCGTGCGCCCCGGAGGGGAGATCGCGGACCGCGCGCCGCTGCTCGAGGAGCACCTGCTGGTGACGGAGATCGACCTTCGCGACTCCGACCGCCTGCGCTGGCGCCTGCCGCTTCTCGACGCCGAGCGCTCCGACATCGAGGGTCCCTCCGCGTGATCCGGCGCGAGCAGGTCCGCGCGCGCCTGCGGCTCAACGCCCCGCTCGCCGAGGCGGTGCTGACCAGCTTCATCCGCGACGCCGTCGAGACCTCCGGCACCGCGGGGGTGGTGGTGGGCCTCTCCGGCGGCGTCGACTCCTCGCTCTCGGCGGCGCTCGCGGCACGGGCCCTGGGACCCGAGCGGGTCCATGGCTTCCTGCTCCCCTACCGCACCTCGTCCCCCGAATCCGAGCGCGACGCCCGCGCCGTAGCCGAGCATCTGGGGATGCCGCACCGGGCGATCGGGATCTCGCCGATGGTGGACGCCTACTTCGCGCTGGAGCCGGACGCCGGGGCCGACCGGCGGGGGAACAAGATGGCCCGCGAGCGGATGACCATCCTCTTCGACCAGGCGAAGAAGCTCGACGCCCTGGTGCTCGGCACCTCGAACAAGACCGAGATCCTGCTCGGCTACTCCACGGTCTTCGGCGACAACGCGAGCTCGCTCAACCCGCTGGGCGATCTCTACAAGTGCCAGATCTGGGAACTCTCGCGGCACCTCGGCCTGCCCCCCGAGGTGATCGACAAGGCCCCCTCGGCCGACCTCTGGCCGGGGCAGACGGACGAGGGGGAGCTCGGCTTCTCCTACGAGCTTGCCGACGAGGTGCTCTACTTGCTGTTCGACCTCGGGCTGCGCCCCGAGGAGGTCGCCGAGCGGGGATATGAAGAAAAGGTGGTACGGCGGATCGTCACCCTCGAGCAGCGCTTCCGCTTCAAGCGCCGGCTGATGCTGATCGCCCGCCTCTCGGGGAGCGCGGTCAACCTCGACCAGGAGATTCCACGCGATTGAGGGGGACAAGCTGATGGCGGGCCGTCTCCTGGTCGTCGCGACCCCGATCGGCAACCTCGACGACCTGTCGCCGCGGGCCCGCGCCGCCTTCGAGTCGGCGGACCTCGTGGCCTGCGAGGACACCCGCCATACCGGCCGCCTGCTGGCCCATCTGGGGATCAAGAAGCCGCTGGTTTCCCTCCACGAGCACAACGAGCGGCAGCGCCTGCCCCGCCTGCTGGCCGATCTCCAGGAGGGGAAGACGATCGCGGTGGCGAGCGACGCCGGCACCCCGCTGCTCTCCGACCCCGGGTTCCTGCTGGTGCGCGAGGCGGCGGCCCTGGGGGTACGGATCGAGCCGATCCCCGGCGCCGCCGCGCCGCTCGCCGCGCTGATCGTCTCGGGCCTCCCCCCCTACCCCTTCACTTTCGCCGGTTTCGCGCCGCCGAAGACCGGCAAGCGGCGCTCCTTCTACAAGCACTGGGCCGGCCTCGGCCACACTCTGGTGGTCTTCGAGTCCCCTCACCGGCTCCTCGCCAGCCTGGAGGACGCCCTGGCCGAGCTCGGGGACCGCCCGGCGGCGGTCGCCCGCGAGCTGACCAAGATGCACGAGGAAGTGCTGCGCGGCCCGCTCTCCGCGCTGCTCGAAGAGCTGAAGGGTCGCCCTTCGCTCAAGGGGGAGTTCGTGCTGGTGTTCGGCGGCGCCTGAGCCAGGAGTCAGCCCATCGCCGGGCGACAGACGAGGTAATGCTGGATGAAGCGCTCGGGGTCCGGCGGATTCACCGACGAGACGCTCCATCCGTTCGCCTCGACGAGCTCCCGCAGATAGCGCTCGGAATAACAGGGCTGGGAGAGCGGATAGTCGGGGATCCGATCCTCGAACGAGTCGACCGTGTCGTCGAGGAACGCGGAGAAGAACAGCGCGCCGCCGAGCCGGACATGCCGGCGCAGGATCGCGAGCAGGGCGTTGGCGTCGGACGAGTTGAGGTGAGTGAATACGGAGAACAGCCAGATGACGTCGAACGTGCCTTCGACGGGCCAGCTCGACTCCGGAGTTATTCTGACCCCCTCCGGGTTGTATCTGGCGTTCTGAGCATCCCAATATAAAAATGAAAAGCGCGGGTCGTCGACCTCTCGCCGCAGATATTCGATCAGCGGCAGGTACACGTCCACGCCTGTGTAGCTCTTGATCGGAATGTCGCGATTGATGATCGCTTGCGTAAACCGGACTCCACAGCCGACATCCAGCACGTCGCTGTCGCTCAGGTCCCCCAGGCCAAGACACTCCGCCACGAGGTTGATGAGCGTGGACCCGGTCTTCTCCGGGCCGATCGCGTGCACGTCCGGATGGTTGCGGTGAAACTCGTCAGGAATGATCAGAGGACGCTGCACGGGGCGAAAAGATAGCAGGTCGGGAACGTGACGGGCAAGCCCTTCCCGGCCATTTCGGGCCGGGAAGGGGTGCGAACAATTCTACTGCGGGTTGATCGGAGTCAGGGCGCCGACGACGTCGATGTCGTTGTTCTTGAACGACGAGCAGGTACCGGTACCGGCCAGGGTGACCACGTTGTCGACGATGCTCATGTTGCCCAGGCGGACGCTGGTGCCGGAGTTGCAGACGATCGCCGTTCCATTGTGGGTCGCAACGCTGCGCTCGATCGTCAGGATCGCGGGGCTGGTGGCGCCCGAGTATCCCGCGAAGGCGTTATTCGCGGCGACGCTGTCGACCACCGTGGTGTTCGAGGCGCCCTGCACCTTGAGGCCGGCGACGTTGTTCTCTATCCGGACGTGGCTAAGGGTGGCCTTGACCATCGACCCGGGGTTGACGAAGATGCCCTGCCCCGTCGAAGCCGCGAAGTTCCCGTTATTGCGCACAATGGTGTCGCTCACGTGCAACTGACTGTTGGCGACAGTGGGAACGAAGTTGATCCCGGAGACGGTGAACCGGTTGATCGTGCAATTCTCGACGAACACGGTGCCGCCGGTGATGACGGTGATGCCGCTCAAGCCGGTGCCCAATCCCTCGATGTCGAGCCCGCGGAGCACGACGACGTCCGCGGCACTCGGGACGTTGACGACGATGGCGTTGGTGCCGGACACCAGCACGCCGGCCTCGACCCCTTCCGCGGAGATGGTGATCGACTTGGTGATCGTCACGCCGCCGAATCCGCCCGGATCGAGCACGTTGATCTCGCCCTTCGCCGCGGTCTTTGAGATCGCGCCCGCGAAGGTCTTGCAAGGCGCCGTGCGGCTGCACGGGTTGGCGTCGTCGCCGACACCCGACACCCAGGTCCGGGTCGCCTGCGCGTGGGCCAGCGAGCTGAAGGTCACGGCCAGAACGAGCACGGTCAGAACACGAAAAATCATCTTTCCCTTATTCATGGTAAATCTCCTCACTCAAGTCGGTTGTTCGGACAGCAGGTCTGCCCAGATTACGCCGCTGCCTTGGTGGCAGTCAATAGGGCGCCGCTGACGACGGCGGTCCTTCGGTATGGCATCGGTGCTTACAGGCGTTTCAGCAGGGGATTCGTTACACGAGCTTTCGAGCTTTGCTCCCGATCGAGGGGAGCTTCAATTTGCTACACTGCTCGCATGCGTGCCTTTGATCTGGGACTATTTTCTTTCCTCCGGCGATGGGGGAGGCGCCATCCGCGCAAGGTTTTCGTGGATTGCGGAAGCAATACCTGCAAAGTTCTCGCGGAACGGATCGAGCGTGGACTGGAGAGCGAGTTTTTCGCCTTCGAGCCGCAGCCCGAGCTCGTGGCCTGCGTCGAGGAGGTCCGGCGCGGGCACCCCGGGACCCCGATCCATTTCTGCCACAAAGCCGTATGGGTGCGCGACGGCACGATGGACTTCTATCTCGCCACCGAGTGGGGGCCGAACCACCGAGGGGGCTCGACGCTGCTGGCAGGTCACGTCAAGAACGCCGCCAAGGTGGACTACTCCCGCCCCCTGACCGTGGGCTGCATCGATTTCAGCCGTTGGATACGGCGCAACTTCAGCCGGCGGGACCACCTCGTGGTGAAGATGGACATCGAGGGGGCGGAGTATCCCATCCTCGAAAAAATGATAGCTGACGGCACGATCGACTATGTAAACGAGCTGATCGTGGAGTTCCACTGGCACATGAACGAAGACTTGAGCCAGGAACGTCACGACGCCTTGCGCGCGGCTCTGGATCGGCGGGTCCTGGTGACGGAGTGGCACTGACACCCCGGGGCGCTCAGCCGCCTACTCGACGACGTCCCTGAACAGGTCGTAGCGCTTGAAGATGAGAGACCGGTGATCGACCTGGATCTTCGGGTAGTCCCTGGAGTGGAGATACCGCCACCCCAACTGGTCCACGAAAGCACCGTCGTACATCACCCACGGCACGGTCTCGTCGCAGGCCTCCGCGAGCTCCCGCAGGCACCTAGTCAGCGCCTCCTTCTCGGCGACGTAAGCGCCCGCACTGAGACGGCAATGGAGAGGGTGCGTGTAATATTTAAGGGTCTCAAAGTCGCGGCAGTCCTGGTTGGGTGGGTAATCGACAAAGGTGTTGCAGAAGAGCAGGTCGCAGTCGTAGACGCGGAAGCGGTCGAGCAGCGTGGAAGGATCCCGGATCATCAGCACGTCGTCCGCGTCCGTACAGAGGACGTAGCGGGTGGAGCAGGCTCCGGACTCCAGATAATCCAACACCAGCTTCACCTTCGCGCCCCAGTCCCACCGCACGACGTCTCTTCCGAGCACGACGTAGTCGCGGATCCCGTGGACTTCGTAACACGTCTCGATAAGACATTTGAACTTGTAGTTGTGGTACGTGATGAACGTCACGTCCTCAGGAACCTGGTACTGATTCCCAGCGGGGTTTCGCAGCACGAAATGCGACAGGAGCTCGAAATCCCGGATCACGTCCCGCGTGATCCCATGGCACGGCTGGCCATGCGGCCGGTGGAGGAAGATGGGCTCACCGGACGGCATCAGCGAAGCGGGCGAACGGCGCGAAAAGCGCGCGGTTCCCCGGCGCAGTGAGCGCGCCACGCGATCCATGAGTCTCATCGCGCTCCGTCCCTCGGCAGCGGGCAGCCGGCATCGGCGAGGATCTCCCGGCAGCTCTCCAGGGTCCTGCTGAGCCCCGTCTCCAGACCGAGGACCGGTCTCCAGTCGAGGAGATGCTCGATGCGCCTGATGTCGCACAGGAAATCGCCGGTTTCGACCCGCTCATAACCCTCGGGCCAGGGCGCCTCCTCCACCTTGCCCGAGCCGGCGGCCGCGACGATCCGCTCGGCCATCTCGCGGAGGCTCACCGAGACGCCGGCCCCGACGTTGAGAGTCTCGCCCGCGGCCCGCTCGTCCGTCGCGGCGCGGAGGATCGCCGCGACCGCATCGGAGACGTGGAGGTAGTCGCGGAGCTGCCGGCCGCCACCGAAGAGCGTGATCGTCTCCCCGCGCAGAGCGGCGAGAATGAAATGGTTGACCACTCCGTGCTCCCGCCGGCCGGGCAATTGGAAGGCCCCATAGGGGTTGGTCAGCCGCAGGACTGTGTAGGGGATGCCGAAGTGTTCCCGATAGAGACGGTGGTAGTGCTCCACGGTCAGCTTGTGGAGACCGTAGAGGCTGGTGGGGAGCGCGGGGTGGGTCTCGTCCACAGGGGCGGAGCCCGTCACTCCATAGACCAGCCGGCTGGAAATGAAGACTACCCGTGGGGGGTGTGGGCGACCGCGTAACGCCTCGAGCACCGCGAGGTGCCCGCCGACGTTGACCTGGGCGTCCATCAGCGCGTCGCGCTCGCTCTTGACGGCCCCCGACTGGCCCGCCAGATTGATGACCACGTCCGCGGCCCGCAGCCAGTCGTGGAGCTTCTCCGCATCGCGGATATCGCCCTGGCGCACGCTCACCGGGGCTCCGCCCGCCTGCCGGTCGAGCCACCGCAGAGCCAGCGGATCGAGCGAGCGGTTGAGGATCTCCACACGCGCGCCCGCAAGCAGCAGCTCGGGGACAAGGTTGAGGCCGATGAAGCCCAACCCTCCAAGCAGCACCACGCGGCGCCCCCGGAGTGGTGGCGAAAGGCGCGGCGAACCCTCCCCGGCGAGGGGAGCCGCCGGCTCTCGAATAGGCAGGGACATCGCCGGATAGCATAGCCGATCAGGCGTGGGGGCTCGGCCCCCCACGCCGCCGGTCCCACTACCCCGCGGCGGAAGCGGTGTCCTCAGCGCCCGCCGGCGGCCGACGCGAAGAACGCCGCGATGTCCTTCTTGAGCTGCACGCGGTCGGTCCGGCGGATGTACATCATGTGCCCCGCCTCGTAGTAGTGCAGGTTGATCCGCTGCGCGTACTCGGGCTCGAAGCCGATGTGATGGAAGGTGTATTCCGCCGCGTAGAGCGGCGTCGCGAGGTCGTAGTAGCCGCAGGCCACGAAGACCTTGAGGGCGGGGTTCTGGCTCATCGCGACGCGCAGGTCCTCCGCCACGTTGATGTACTGGTTCCCCCGGCCGTAGTTCCAGGGCCGGACCCGGCCGGTCAGGATCTCGTACGGGAGATCGCTCTTGAAGCCGAGGTCCTGCCGCACGTAGTCGTTGAGCACCGCGGTGAACGGCCCGGTGATCGCGGCGTTGCTGGGATCGAACTCGGGCCGCTCCCCCGCGGCGGAGCGGTCCCGCCCCTTGAAGCGGCTGTCGAGGCGGCCGACGGTCATCCGCTGGTCGCGCAGCAGCTCCTTGTCGAAAGCCTGGATCTCCGGCCGCAGGTTGGTCTCCTTGATGTACTCCGGCGTCAGGCCGGTGTAGCGGGCGACCTTGGCGGCGGTATCGTTCCACTCCTGCTGCGAGAGGGTGTTGCCGCGCATCAGGGCGAGCGTGTACTCGCCCGCGGCGAAGCGCCTGGACTCCTCGACCGCGTTCTGGAGCCCCGCCGCCTGCAGGTCGGCCGGCAGCTTCTTGTGGTACCAGGCCGTCGCCGTATAGGTCGGCAGGAAGAGCGGATAGGGGAGGTCGTTGCCGGTGGCGAAGCTGGCGGTCTGGAAGTTGAGGATCGTGGAGAGCAGCACGATGCCGTTGAGGTAGATCCCGTGCTTCTGCTGGAGGAGGTTGGAGAGCTTGGCCGAGCGGGTGGTGCCGTAGCTCTCGCCGGCCAGGAACTTGGGGCTCGGCCAGCGGCCGAAGCGCACGGTGTAGAGGCGGATGAAATCGGCGACCGCCTCGGCGTCCTCCTCGAGGCCGTAGAACTTCTTCGCGTCCTTGCCCGGGATGGCCCGGCTGTAGCCGGTGGTCACCGGATCGATGAACACCATGTCCGTGAGGTCGAGCAGGGACTCGTTGTTATCCTCCAGGCGGTAGGGCGGCGACGGCGCCCACCCTTCCTCCTCCATCACCACCCGGCGCGGACCGAAGGCGCCCAGGTGGAGCCAGACCGACGAGGAGCCCGGGCCGCCGTTGTACGTATAGGTGATCGGCCGCTTGCCGAGGTCCTTCACGCCGTCGCGGGTGTAGGCGGTGAAGAAGATGGACGCCCGCGGCTTCCCCTCCTCGTCGCGCAGGACCAGGGTGCCGGCGGTGACGCTGTAGCGGAGGTCCTGGCCGCCGACGACGGCGTGGTGCTGGGTGGTGACGAGGTGGTCCTCGGCCTTCGGCGGCAGGGCATTCTTCTCCGCTTTCTCCGCCGGCTGGTCCTGCGCCATGGCTTCGTCGTCCATGTCGTGCGGCGGCTGCGCGGCGGCGGGGTGGAGGCAGAGCAGAAGGAGGGGGGCGGCGAGCCACCAGGAATTCTTCTTGATCAAGATCGATCTCCCCAAAGAAAGTGTTTCAGAACGGCTGTTTCAGAACGGCTACTTCAGAACGGCTAATCGGTGTGCGGCACTTCCCCCTTGGCGGCGGCGAGCGCCTCGGGTGGCGGCGGCACCGTCAGGCCCTGGCGGACCCGGGCGGCGAAAGCGGCGTGGAACTCGGGAGCCCGCGCGTTCCACCAGTCGATGTACCAGCCAGCGACCTGCTCGAAGTTCTTCGAGCTCAGGGGGTTCTTGCTGACCGCCCGGGCCTGCGGCAGCAGCTCGCGGACGCGCTCCCAGACCAGCAGCAGCTCCGTGGTGTTCTCGAAGAACAGCTCGCGGTCGAGCACGCCGTGGACGACGAAGGAGGCCGCCATCTCCCAGTAGGTCAGGACCATGCGGTAGGAGGCGTTGGTCTCGGACCCCGGCGGGCAGACGGCGAGGAACTCCTCCATGGTTCTGGCGTGGAAATGGCGAGCGAACCAGTCGCGCGCCTCGCGCATCCGGGGCTCGCGGCGCAGTTCGTACAGGTGCAGGATCAGTTTCGCGTCTTCATGGGTGGCCATGCGGTTCTCCTCTCGTCTGGAGGAGTATCACGAAGGGGGCGGAAGGAAAAGGGAGGGATGTAGGGGCGGCCCTATGTGGCCGCCCTGGCTTGCGGGGCAAGCCGTAGATCAGGCCAGGGCGGCCACATAGGGCCGCCCCTACAGAGGCTTCCTAGTACCGGGGCACCGACGGATCGACCATCGTGCTCCAGGCGTCGATGCCGCCGGCGAGGTTGATGGCGCGCGAGAAGCCCATCTCGCGCAGCATGTTCACCGCCCGCGCCGAGCGCATGCCGTGGTGGCAGTGGGCCACGATGGTGTCCGCCGGGTCGAGCTCGCCCAGCCGGTCCTGCAACTCGCCGAGCGGGATCAGCCTGGCCCCCTCGAGCTGGTTGATCTCCCACTCCGGCGGGTTGCGCACGTCGAGGATGGTGACCGGCCGCCCCTCGTCCAGCCAGGACTTGAGCTCGGGCGCGGAGATCTCGAACGCCTGCTCCACCGCCTCGGCCTGCGGATCGATGCCGCAGAACTGCTCGTAGTCGATCAGCCCGGTTTGCGTCGGGTGCTCCGAGCAGATCGGGCAGTCGGGGTTCTTGCGCAGCTTGAGCTCACGGAACTTCAGCTTCAGGGCGTCGAACAGCAGCAGCCGGCCGATCATCGGATCGCCGGCGCCGACGATCAGCTTGATCACCTCGTTGGCCTGCAGCGAGCCGATGATCCCCGGCAGCACGCCGAGCACGCCCCCCTCGGCGCAGGAGGGGACCAGCCCCGGCGGCGGCGGCTCGGGGAACAGGCAGCGGTAGCACGGCCCCTTGGCCCCCCAGAAGATCGACACCTGCCCCTCGAAGCGGAAGATCGAGCCGTAGACGTTCGGCTTGCCGGTCAGCACGCAGGCGTCGTTCACCAGATAGCGGGTCGGGAAGTTGTCCGTGCCGTCGACGACGATGTCGTAGTCCGCGAACAGCTCCAGAGCGTTCGAGGAGTCGAGCCGCGTCTCGTAGGGGGTCACCTTGATGTGCGGATTGAGGTCGCGCAGGCGGTCGACGGCGGCCGCGATCTTCGGCCGCCCCACGGCCGAGCGGCCGAACAGCACCTGCCGGTGGAGGTTGCTCTCGTCGACGACGTCGAAGTCGACCAGCCCGAGCGTGCCGACCCCGGCCGCCGCCAGATAGAGCCCGAGCGGCGAGCCGAGGCCGCCGGCGCCGATCATCAGCACCTTCGCCGCCTTGAGCTTGCGCTGGCCGAGCGTGCCGACCTCGGGGAGGATCAGGTGGCGGCTGTAGTGGCGGATCTCCGGCGGCGAGAGCTCCGGCAGCTCCTGGACCCCATGCGCCGTTTCCAGCAGGCTGGCGGCAGCACCCGCCCCCCCCGCGATCGACGGGATGATCGAGAGGTTGTCGCCGCTCACCAGAGGCGCGCTCTCCTTGCCGAGGTGGCGCACGTCCTCGTCGTTGAGGAACAGGTTGACGAAGCTGCGCAGCGTGCCGTCGTCGGTATAGAGATGGCGCTGCAGAGCCGGGAACTGCCGGATCAGATCCTTCATCGCCTCGCCGACCGTGCCGCCCTCTGCCTGAACCTCCCCATGCTCGGCCGTGAAGCGCCGCAGAGGGGTGGGGATGTGAATGGTGACGCTCATCAGACCGCCTCCTTCTCGAGTCCTAGGGAACCGGCCGGATCGGCCGCCTGATCGATGATCTCTTCTTCGTCGAACTGGTCGCGGTCGTCGGCGAGGCGCCAGCTCCGGGCGTCCGCCGCGCGCCCCTTCTGCACCGAAACGATGAGGTACGAGAGCCCCGGCCAGGCGTGCTCGCGGTCGAAGTCGCTCGGCTTCGACGGATGGTCCGGGTGCGAATGGTAGTAGCCCACCACGTCGGCCCCCGCCGCCCGCGCCTCCTTGTGCGCCGCCAGCACCGTCTCCGGGTTGATCACATACCGGTTGTGGCGGCTGTCCTGGCGCTCGTTGTCTACCGGCAGCAGGCGCTCGACAGACGTCGTCTCCGCGTCGGCGCGGCCGATCAGGAAGCCGCAGCACTCCTCCGGATAGGTCTGCTCGCCGTGGCGGTCGATCGCCCGCAGGTGATCGGGGGTGATGAGCAGTCGGTTCATGAGCTTCAGGGCTCCTCCCAGAAACGGTCGGACAGGTACTTGTCGGCGCCGTCGCAGAGCACCGTGACCAGCGTGCCCGAGCGCAGCCCGGCGGCCACCTTGAGGGCGGCGGCGACGTTGCCGCCCGAAGAGATGCCGACCAGCAGCCCCGCCTCGCGGGCGAGTCGCTTGACCATCCGGTAGGCCTCCTCGGTCGGCTGCTCCATCGCCTCGTCGGCGAGCGCCGGATCGTAGATCGGGGGGACGATGGCCGAGGCCATGTGCTTCATCCCCTCCATGCCGTGGAACGGCGAGTCCGGCTCGACCGAGATCAGCCGCACCGCCGGGCTCGTCTCTCTCAGGAACCTGCCCACACCCATGAAGGTGCCGCTGGTGCCCAGGCCGGTGACGAAGTGGGTGATTGCGCCGCCGGTCTGCTCCCAGATCTCGGGGCCGGTCGAGCGGTAATGGGCGCGCCAGTTCTCGGGGTTCGAATACTGATCGAGATAGGCCCAGCGCTCTGGCGCCTCGGCCACCAGCCGCCGCGCCTCCAGGATCGCGCCGTCGCTGCCGGCCATCGGATCGGTGATCCGCAGCTCGGCGCCGTAGGCGCGCAAAATCTTCTTGCGCTCCGGGCTGGCGCTGTCGGGGAGGCAGAGGGTGACGGGCAACCCCATCGCGGCGCCGATCATGGCATAGGCGATGCCCGTATTTCCGGAGGTGGCATCGAGCAGCCGCCGCCCCTCGCCGAACAAGCCCCGCCGCTCGGCATCCAGCACCATGGCGAGCGCCGGCCGGTCCTTCACCGAGCCGCCCGGGTTGGCCGACTCCGCCTTGGCGAACAGCTTCACCTCGTCGCGCCCGGTCAGCGCCGAGAGGTCGATCAGGGGCGTGTTGCCGATCAGCTCCAGCAGGCGCACGGGGCGCCGCCGGTCGGTCGTGGGGGTGGGGTTCTCCAGGGCAAGGTGCATGGCCAGTCCGCGGGCTCCGGTCTGCCGCTCAAGCTAGCAGACGGGGGTAACACTGTAAAGGAGAGTGCCTTGGTCATGAATTCCCGGGACGGATCTTTCCAGCACCAGCGCCGTCCAATCGTCCTCCAGCAACCGCCAGGTGCTAGTCTGCATGAGGTCGATGAGCCCATCGATCCAGCCAAGCGGGTGGAGGCGTCCCGTCTGGAGTCAGCAGGCGACGAGAGTCGGATATCCCAACGGCTCGCCAGCCGTTGGAAGGCTTGGCGAGGCAATCGGTCGGCATCAGGAGACGGGCCCAGGCTGAAGGGGACTTGAGCCCCTCATAGCATGCGCGTCGCACGCCAGCGGCAACCGGGGCCCGGGAACCACGAGCCACGAGCGGGGCAGGGCGGCTCCTCCACTCTCGCCAGATAGGAATCAGATAGACCAGCGTTGACCAGGGTGGCCATCCACCTACCAGATTATGGCGGACAAAGCCAAGGCCACGAGTTGGCAGAAGTCTCCCTGATCAACTCACGAATCTTATTGTTGCGGATTCGACGGTACGGCCCTTCGGTCCCGGAATATTGCCAAAGTAAAGGCCGAGATAGAGATGAAGGCCAGCAACCATTTCCAAATTGTGGCTGTAAGATCGGTGAAAGCCAGCTTACTTCCTATGCTTGCGATAGTGATTCCCGCCACTCCAGCATAGGCAATCTCGTTCTGTTTGACCGCCACTAAGCGTATGTTGCTTGCCACCTCAGTTAGCCTTATCGGATCTCTGTCCCGCGCCACCAGATAGAGCCCAGGGAACGCACCACCTACGATCACCTTGTCCCTGTCGTAAAAAATCATTGCGATAATTGGACCTTTACCCAAGCCGTTTGACGAAGGCTTTTCATAAGGGGGCTCGTTAGCAGGAGGAAATACTACAACTCCATCAGAGGTGCCTATTGCAACATCACCAGCCGAGTGCAAAGCCACGACAGTCCCGTTTATATACTGACCGCTCACCGGATCTATACCCATTCTTTCGGAAAAATCAATGACTCGTATATCTCCTATATCCAAACAGGCCAATACAATCCTGAGGCCTTGAGTCCAGAGACTCGCATTATTGCAGTACTTTGTTCCTTGCTCGACGTGGCTGCCCAAACTCCAATCTGTTACAAGAAACTGGCCATCCGAGTAAAGAACACCAACTGCAGAATCTCGGATGAAGGATAATGCACTGACAGCTACAGATTTCTTAAGTGGAATGGGCGGCCGCGCCGGGGAACCGTCCCGCTTTTGTAAATGAAGCAACCCGTTCCACGCCCAAGCCAATGTATTGGCATCGGAATCCAGGGCGTAGGCTACATATCGCGAGGCAGGAAAACTATTTTTACGAAGCGAATATCGAGGCGAGACACCTAACCTTTGAGCAAAATCAAAGTAGAAAACAGCCTTCGGGCCATCAGGAGTCCCGGACCATTGCTTGATCCACACGCGATGGTCGCTGTCACTCCCCACTGCGACCAGACTGCCATCGGACAGAAACCAAAGGTCGTCCGGAACCGCGCTGTCTAGTGGGAGCGGATTCCTAACAGTTGGAATTTTTTCATAGCCAAAAGTGATTGAATAGAGTGCAAGAAGAAGAAGTAGGGTATATACAACACCCCCAGCTATCTTACCTCTCGGGTGAAGCTGCTTTATAAGCTCAAAGCTCATTAGATTTATCCCTAAAAGCAGAAAGCCTCCGCATTAAAGGAGGCTTTCTGAACACGATGACTACAAGCATTTAAATTTGGCGGAAATGGCCCACAGAATTACAACTTCCGCAGTCCATCTCTACGGATGTGGCACAAATTGTCAAGCCGCCACACGTCACGCAGCAAGTACCACCCCCGGTCTTCCCAAAGATACCAGCCAACTTCTCTGGGCTTACTCCTCTTGGGTTGATAACGCGAAGGTCAGGGAACGATCCTAAGAAGACTCGTTGGGGCTTCAATTCATAGGACCAGCCAGCATGCAGTTCCACTTCTTGGCCTACGGGTATTGTCAGTACCGGGCCAGATTGCTTCACCGCATCGTTTGAGGCGATCTCAAAAGGACGAAGGGTAGGTCGACCCGCATTGTCTACGAGGACCGCCCATCCGTCACGGCGGCCTGTAACTTCATTTTCGATTGTAAAAATTGCACCCTCGCGAACGGTAAGGCCAATAGGATTGAGGTCGGGACGATCGGGGAAAGTAATCTCCGCCTCCACCACCCTGTCAGAAACAGGCACACCGAACACGTCTCCCAAGGCAGAGTGCGGCAAACAGGCAACTCCTGCTGCTGTCACTACGACCATCAATCCTGCAAGTTTCGCTACCCTCATCGAACGATCTCCTCCTCTTGGCGGACATGGATGCAATCTTCGCACCTAAGAAATTTCAGATTAAACATTGAGGCTTCTGCTACCTAGAGTGCGCTCCTGGCGTTTTATGGGACAACTCTGGGCTACGAGATTCCAAAACACTAGCACCGATATTTCTTATTCAACTAAGTCCCGGCAGATCCCCAGGTAGAGTAGACTTCCTGTTCCGTAGGGAAGAACTCGGCAAAAGCCCTCCCCGGCCTTAAGAATAGGCAGTATTGATAGAGATTTTCGCATACCCGTCTTCTTAGTAGGTAACTAATCATCTCATATAGCTACCGTCGCTGTCTACCCAAACCGATTCTTTGCCTGCCCGGGCCAAGGTAGGGACACCGAGGTAGCGCTGAAGGGTGTCCCGTCGCCTTATCGAGCGTAAAGAGTTGATACGGAACTGGGCGCCCAAGAAAGGAGGGAGAAGCCATGAACGACACCCCGCACACCGGACCCGACCGCGTTCCCCCGGGCCAGTACGTGACCGACAAGTGGCCGGTCCTCACCTATGGCCGCACCCCGGAGATCGCCTTCGAGAAGTGGACGCTGAGGATCTCCGGCCTGGTCGCCGCCGAGCGCACGCTCTCCTGGAAGGAGCTCCAGGCCCTCCCCCGGGTGCGGATCACCGCCGACTTCCACTGCGTCACCCGCTTCTCCACCCTGGACAACGGCTGGGAGGGGGTCTCCACCACCGAGGTGCTGAAGCAGGTCCGGGTCGATCCGGAGGCCTCTCACGTGATGCTCCACTGCTACGGCGGCTACACGACCAACCTGCCGCTGGAGGATTTCCTCTCCGAGAGGGCCCTCTTCGTGGATCGGCACAACGGCAAGCCGCTGCTGATCGACCACGGCGGACCGGTGCGCCTGATCGTGCCCCACCTCTACGCCTGGAAGAGCGCCAAGTGGGTGAGCGGCGTCGAGCTGCTCTCCGACGATAAGCGGGGTTTCTGGGAGGAGAACGGCTATCACACCTACGGCGACCCCTGGAAAGAGGAGCGCTTCAGCTCCCAGGAGACCCGCGAGGCCTACCAGGTGCGCCGGCGGGCCAAGGAGCTGGGGATCGTGCCGGAGGACTGATCCCCTACCGCAGCCCCGGAACCGGAATCACCAGCGAGGCCACGATCGAGGCCACCGTCAGCCCCAGGCAGACCACCGCCACCAGCCGGTGATTGCCCGACTCCTCTTTCCGGGGATCGAGCAGGAGGCCCGCCAGAAAGCCCCCCGCGAAACCGCCGAGGTGGGCCCAGTTGTCCACGCCGCGCATCAGGAATCCGAAGATGATCATGAACAGGGCGTAGCTCCAGGCCATCCGCCCCACGGCGCTGCTGCCCATCCGGCGGCCGTAGTAGACGAGCGCGCCGAGCAGCCCCAGGATCGGCGCCGAGGCCCCGAGGGTGAGCGGCACGCCCAGGAGGCTGCTGGCGAGAAAGCCGGTGATCGAGGAGATCGTGTAGAGGATCACCGTCCGGGCGGGACCGTAGAGCTCGGCGGTCTCGGGGGCGAGGAAGCGGATCCAATAGAGGTTGAAGCCGATGTGCAGCAGGCCGCCGTGGAGCCAGCCGGCGGAGAGCAGGGTCCACCAGCGCCCCATCCAGAAGACCGGGACCTGGCCGGACGCGCCGAACCGGAGCAGGCTCTCCTGGCTCGGGGAGACCATCGTGAACAGGCTCCCCATCCCGATGTGGCTGGGGTCCACGACCAGCATCGCCACATACAGGAAGGCGTTGCCGATGATCACCGCCTGAACGAATCCCAGATCCTTCCCAAGGCCGCGCACGGCGGAGGTGAGCCCCCACATCCCCGGGCGCTTCCGTCCGCAGTTGAGGCAGACCTCGTCGTTGACCCCCACCAGCTTGCCGCAGGAAGGGCAGAGAACCGAGCCGGTACGCTGGCGCTTGAGCATGGCGGGGACTTTATCTCAGAGGTGGCCTGGAACAGCGTCTGGACGGTTCAAACAATGTTTGGCGGCTTCAAACATTGTTTCCGGGGCTCAAACAAGGTTCCAGGCGTTTAAACAATGTTCGGGGCTCCAGACATTGTTTGAAGCGATCCAACATTGTTTGAGCTCCGGAAACAACGGGAAACCGTCTATGCGCCTATTCTAGGCCGCAACCATTCTAGGGTCAAAAAATTTGCATACTGAAAAAAGTATTGACATTCGCCGAAGCTCCGACTAAGCTCCTCCTCGCCGTAAGCAGCATAAACAAGCGTGTTACGAGAAAAGTACCGCACTTTTCGAGATTAGGAAAGGAGTATCCGCATGGCAAGGAATCGAGGGCCTCCAAAGGATGGCCGAGGGACTGTCCACGACGGACCGGGAACCGTCCGTTCACCCGAAGAAGCATCGTGCAACAAAAAAACGCATAAAGAGGAGAAAGACAATGAGAAAAGCACAGACGTTCGCGAAGAAGATCACGGATTGGGAGTTGCTCAACGCCAACATCAAGCCGCACTTGGTGGAGATGCCGTACCTCCAGGAGATCGTCACGGCGCTGGAGGCGCTGATCGCCGAGGCCAGGAGCCTCGATAGCCAGCAGGAGGTCGCGCGTGGGCAGTTGCAGGACCTCACCCACAGGCGCCAAGCTGCGGAGAAGCGGGGCGAGACCCTGCGCCGCCGGGCGACCTCCCATCTCAAGGGGAGCTTCGGGTTCATCAGCGACGAGCTGGTGAGGTTCGGAATCCGCCCCCGCAAGACGGGCCCGCGCGGTCCGCAGAAGCGCAAGCCGGCGGTGACCCCGGCGAATCCCACCCCCAGCTCGTAGTGAATTCTCCCGGCGGGGCGGGCCGATCTGGCGGCCCCGCTGGTTTTCCATTCCTTGAAAACTAAACCTGTATGGAGGGCCTCCTGGGATCAGGATCGCGGCGGACCGGCTCGTCCTCCGGCGCCTCCCGAGGATCGTCGATCGGCGGCTGCTCCAGAGGAGATTCGTCGGGATCGTCGATCGGCTCCTCGCGCTTCGGGGTATCGACGGGCTCGCGAGGGTCGCGGTCGCGGCGGGGGTCGAGGGGGTCTACGGCGGTGATTTCGGGATTCGGCAAGGCGGTTCCTCCTGGTGGAGGGTTCCCAGCAAGGATCGGGCCGGGGGTGGAAAGCCAAGGACGTAAAGGACTGCAAGGACCTCAAGGACAAAGAAACTAGAGAACCGTGGCTTCCTCGTCCCTGTCGTCCTTTACGTCCTTGTCGTCCTTTACGTCCTTGTCGTCCTTTACGTCCTTGTCTGGCTTTCCGCCGCTCGCCCCCCTTACGAAATCGTCTTCTGGAACGCCCTTGCGCTCCCCGCCACCAGGACGGCGGCGATCACCAGCAGGGCGGCGACGTGGCTCCAGAGGTCCTGGAAGGAGGCGCCGCGGATGACGATCCCCCTGGAGATGGCGATGAAGTGCGTCGCGGGGAGGATCTGCGCGATCGCCCGCAGCGGCGCCGGCAGCGAGGAGAGCGGGAAGATGTAGCCGGAGAGCATGATCGAGGGGAGCAGGATCATCTGCGCGATCTGCGTCGCCTCCATCTGCGTCTTCGCCCGCGAGGAGACCAGCAAGCCCAGCGACAGCAGCGCGAAGAGGTAGACCAGCGCGAGGCCCAGCAGCAGCGTCACGCTGCCGTGGATCGGCACCTTGAAGACGGTGGTCATCAGCGTCAGCACCAGGCAGAGCTGCACGAAGGAGAGCGCCAGATACGGCAGGATCTTGCCCAGCACCACGGCGAGCGGCGAGGCCGGGGTCACCATCAACTGCTCCAGCGTCCCCCTTTCGCGCTCGCGGACGATGGCGTAGGCGGAGAGCAGGGTCCCCGAGAAGGTCAGCAGGATCGCCACCAGCCCCGGGATCAGCAGGTTGGCGCTCCGCGAGTCGGGGTTGAACAGCAGCGTCGGCCGTGCCTCCAGGGGGAAGTCGCGCACCCCCAGCTTGGTGCGGATCTCGGCCAGCGACTGGTTGAGGGCGACGCCGTTCGCCGCGCCCAGGGTCTGCGCCGAGATGCTGGAGTCGGAGCCGTCGATCAGCACCAGGAAGTCGGCGGTCTGCCCGCGCTGCCGCTTCTTTTCGTAGTCGGGAGGGATCTCGATCCCTACCGAGGCGCGCCCGGCGACGATCTCCTTGCGCAGGGCCGCCCGCGACGGCGCGAACCCGACCACCTCGAAGTAGCTGGTGTTGACGAAGTCGTCGACCAGCTCGCGGCTCTCGGCGCTCCGCCCCTGGTCGAAGACCACCGTCGGCACGCGCCGGATGTTGGTGTCGATCAGCCCGAAGAGGACGAGCTGGAAGACGGGGATCATCAGCGAGAAGCGCAGCGTCCCCTTGTCGCGGATCATCTGCAGCCCCTCCTTGCGGAGAACGGCGGTGAAACCTCTCATGGCTTCTTCCCCTCCTTGCCCTGGCCGTTGCCATTGCCCGCCTGCATGCGGGTCAGCCGCACGAAGACGTCCTCGAGCGACGGCGCGATCGGCCGCGCGTGGACGGGTGAGCCGGCCGCCGCCGTCAGCTCGCGCTCGATCTCGGCGTCGTCGATCCCGGCGTGGACCAGCAGGTGGAGCGCGTTGCCGAAGATGGTCACGTCCTCGACGAAGGGCATGGCCCGGGCCTTGCCCATCAGCGCGGCGGCCCCCTGCTCGCACTCGGCCTCGATCTGCCGCATCCCCTCGGGGGTGACCTCGGGGAGCTCGGTCAGCTCGTCAGGCTTCCCCTCGACCAGCATGCGCGAGAGATAGATGTAGCCCACCTTGCTGCAGCGCTCGGCCTCGTCCATGTAGTGGGTGGTGACGAGCAGGGTCACGTCCTGGGCCGCGAGGTCGAAGAGCAGGTTCCAGAGCTCGCGGCGGGCGACCGGGTCGATGCCGGCCGTCGGCTCGTCGAGGAACATCACCCTGGGCTGGTGCATGACGGCGGCGGCCAGCGCCAGCCGCTGCTTCCAGCCGCCGGAGAGCTGGCCGGCCAGGCGGTCGCGGTAGGGGCCGATGGCGGTGAGGTCGATCGCCCATTCGCGGCGCTCTTTGAGCACGGCCCCGCGGAGACCGTAAACGTTGGCGAAGAAGTCGAGGTTCTCGAGCACCGAGAGGTCCTCGTAGAGGGAGAACTTCTGCGGCACGTAGCCGATGCGGCGGCGGATCTCCTCGCCGTTGCGGGTGACGTCGAGGCCGTCGACCGCCGCCTTCCCCTCGGTGGGGGCGAGCAGGCCGCAGAGGATGCGGATCAGCGTCGACTTGCCCGAGCCGTTCGGCCCCAGCAGGCCGTAGATCTCCCCGCGCGGCACCTGGAGGTTGACCTTGTCGAGGGCGCGGAACTTGCCGAAGTCACGGGAGACCCCCTCGGCCAGGATGCCGTAATCGCCGGTCAAACCGCCGGTCAAGCCACCGGTCACCGCAGCCCCCCGAGCTGCCCGGCCGGCGCCGCCTCGGCGAGGTCGACGATCGCCGCCATGCCGGGCTTCAGCTCCGGCGTCGGGTCGATCGCCACCTTGACGCCGAACACCTGGTCGCTGCGCTGGTCGAGGGTCTGGATGTTGCGCGGCGTGTACTCGCCCTGGCCGCGGATCTCGACCACGCGGCCGGGGAAGGAGCGGCGCGGGAAGCTGTCGACGTGGATCGCCGCCGGCTGGCCGACGGTCACCCGGCCGAGCAGGATCTCGGGGACGTAGACGCGCACCCAGATCTGGTCCGGCTCGAGCAGGGTGGCGACCGGCTGGTTGGCCGCCGCGAGGTCCCCCGGCCGCAGGTCGAAGGTCTCGACGAGACCGGCGGCGGGGGCGGTGACCACCAGCTCCTGGTGCTGCCGCTCGAGGAAGGCGAGGCGCTCGCGGGCCTGGGCCACGGCGGCGGCGGCGGCGGCCACGTCCTCCGGCGGGCCGCCGCGCTGGGCGGCGAGCAGCGTCTCGCGGGCGTTGGCCGCCTTGACCTGGGTGGCGTCGTAGTCCCGGCGCGCGATGGCGCCCGCCTCCCAGAGGGCCTGGAACCGCTTGCGGTCGACCTCCGCGCTCTCGTAGTTGATCCGCGCCTGCCGCACCTCCTCCTCGCGCGGGCCGCGCTTGACCCGCGCCAGCTCCGCCAGCGCCTGGGCCACCTGCGCTCGCTGCTGGGCGATCTCGAGGTCGCGCAGGTCGGGCTCGAAGGTCACCAGCGGCTGGCCGGCCTGGATGGTGTCCCCCTCTTTGACGTGCACCGTCGCCACCCGGCCGCCCAGCAGGGAGCCCACCTGGACGGTGTTGGCCTCGATCGAGCCGGAGAGGACGAGCTTCGTCTCCGGCTTGGGACGGAAGAAAAACCACCAGACCGCGCCGCCCACCACCGCCAGCAGCAGGACGACACGGATCACGATTTTCAGCTTGGATTTCATCGCGGACTCTCCTCAACCGGACCCGGCGGCACGGCGCCGTGGGTCCAGATCTCCACCAGCGTGTCGAGATAACGGTCGAGCGGCAGCGGCGGATCGACGATCTGGGCGATCCGGTGCAGCGTGACGTAGGAATGGCAGCAGCCGATCAGCAGCAGGGCGGCGGCCTTGGGGTCGCTCAGGCGCAGCCTGCCGGCGGCGACGGCGCGGGTCAGGTAGCTCTCGATCAGGCCGAGCAGCCGTTGCGGCGGCGTCGGTTTCACCTGCGGATCGAACGGCAGCGGGAATCCCGGGGTGTCCTGCAGAACCTTGGAGCGCATCCAGCGGGAGATCTGCTGGTCGATCTTCTCCTCCAGGAAGGGGACGATCGCCTGGCCGATCCGCCGCAGCACCCGCCGCGGGTCCTCGTCGCCCTCCACCGTCGAGAGGAACTCCACCGGCACCCGGATCTCCCCCGGCGCCGGGCTCATCGCGGCCGCGAACAGGGCCTCCTTGTTGGCCGCGTGGCGCAGCAGCGCCGCCGGGCTGACGTCGAGCCGCGAGGCGATCGCCGCCAGGGTGGTCCCCTCGAACCCCCGATCGGCGAACACCTGCCGCGCGGCGGCGAGGACCTCTTCGCGGGTGACTTTCGGCCGGCGTCCCATGATAAATAAGTTTACAGTTATTTATTTTTGCGGGTCAAGGCCCCTCAGGCACCCTTGCACCCACCAGCATTCTTGAACTAGGCGTAAAATAGGCGTAAAATTCAAAGATCGGTCTGCCCAACGGTCTGGCAACCGCTACTGGCCACGACTCCATCGTTGAACCAAATTCCAGAGAACCCAACCTAAATGAGCATGAACACTACTCTTTCCTTCTTTTCCGAAAAGAGCTATCGTAGGGAAGAGAGGAAATAGACCATGATCAGCCGTGAGGAATCATTCCGGCTCATATACGGAGACTTCATCCCGGAGGAGAAGCCTCGCTACTCGATTGCGCGAGCGGCGCATTACCTCCATATCTCTCCCTCTACCCTGCGGTCCTGGGTGCGCGGTCGCACCTACCCAAAGGGCGACGGAATTGAAAACTGGCCCCCAGTCATCAAGGCTGGACGCCTGTTGACATTCAACAATCTGACCGAGGCCTACGTTCTTCGGGCCCTCAGGGTAGACCACGGCATAAAAATGGCTCGCGTTCGCGAAGCGCTGGATTACGCAGAGAAGAGGTTTGGCATTCCGCGTCTGCTTCTCAGTGAAGAGTTGCAGGCGGTTCCCGGTCATGTGTTTCTCGAGCGTTTCGGGCAGCTTGTCAACCTGAGTCTCTCAGGTCAATTTGCCGCCAAGCAACTCCTGGAGGCGGTTCTCAAGCGAGTCGAGAGGAACAAGACGGGCTTACCAGGGAGAATGTTTCCAGTTGCTTCCTACGATCTGCAGGCCCTTAAGTTTGCACCCCAGCGCGTGCTGATCGATCCAGCAGTTTCTTTCGGTCGCCCAGTTCTGGTCTCGACGGGTGTCCGTACTTCGGTCGTGGTCGGCAGGATCGACGCAGGCGAAAAGCCTGACGAGATCGCTGAAGACTACGGCCTGGAGCCTGAGGACATTGACGCCGCGATCGCCCAAGAACGAGCGGCCGCCTGAGCCGACCTTTTTCGTCGACCAGAATCTCCACGGCACTTTCGCGGTGCACCTGAGAGTGAACGGTGGTCTCAGGGTCGAGGAGCTTGCTTCTCATCTTCCGCCGACGGCACCCGATGTGGAGTGGCTCCCCTTCGTTGCCGAAAAGGGTTGGGTAGCGATTACTGTGGATCAGTTGCGGGAAGATCCCGAAGAGTTGGTCGCCTTGATGGTCCATGGGGTAAAAGTCTTCGTTCTGGTGGGAAGAGCCAGCCAGGCAGAACGTGCGGCTATGTTTCTGCGGAAGATCAAATGGATCCGCCGCACGATAGCGACCTACCAGGAGCCGTTCATGGTGAGAATCTCCATGTCGACGGGCGACCACCACATAACGAGGCTTGCCGATTTTCTGAACAAGGAGGCTCGGCGGCGACGTTAGCCAGTCCGGCCCCCTTCTTGCACAGACCGGCGCCATGGCACCACCCGACAACACCCAGTGGATCCTCCAGCTCGTCTGGCTCGTCCTGCTGGCGATCCCGATCGCCTGCGTGGCGTGGACGGTGACGCACGAGGAGATCTTCCGCGAGCCCCGCGAGTACTGCGCCGAGCGCTCCAAGACCTGCAAGACCCTGCTGGCGCGAAAATTTTTCTACCTGTTCACCTGCGAATACTGCTTCAGCCACTACGTGACGATCTTCTTCCTGATCCTCACCCGTTACCGGCTGCTGCTGGACGACTGGCGGGGGTACGTGATTGCCTTCTTCGCCCTGGTGGCGATCGCCAACGTCTACATGAGCTCCTTCGCCCGGCTGCGCCAGGAGGTGAAGTCGGAGAAGCTGGAGGCGAAGCGGAAGGAGAAGGAGCTGGAGGAGGGCGATAAGGACAAGGGGACGCTCATCGCGTCGCCGCTCTCCGCCCTACCCACCGATTCCCGGACGGCGCGGGAAGAGGGCGTCCTCAAGGGACTGTAAACCCCGCCGTCCCTGTTGTCCCTTGCGTCCCTTGTTTTCTAAGACTCGGCCGGCTCGTCGAGATCCAGCTCCTCGACATCCGCGAGGATCTCCAGAGCCCGCGCGACATCCCGGGGGTAGACCTCCACACGGCTGAGCGCCGTGGGGGCGCCGGTGAGGAGGCTGACGGCGGGGAGGCGCTCCTCGTGGACGCAGGCGCCGATCCCCTCGGATTCGAGCAGCGTGCGCGCCAGGTGGGCCTCCCAGGGGGAGTAGAAGCGGCCGACGGTGATCAGGGCCTCGGGCTCCTCTTCCGGCAATCCCGCCATGGGCTCCGCCTCCTCGTCTTCCCTGACGATATAGAAGATGGGCCGCCGGTCGCGCAGCAGCTCGGCGGCGCGCTCGGCGTGCTCGGGGCGGACCTGGAGGCGCACGCCGCCGAGGGCGTTGGAGAGCGCTCCGTAGAGCCGGAAGAAGTGCTCGTCGGCGATCATCGCCTCGATCCCCTCCCCCTGCAGGCAGGCGAGGGCGAGCTGCGCCTCCCAGGGGGAGGAGAAGGTCCCCACGGTGACCAGTCTGGAGAGCTCGTATTCGAGATCGGACATCTTCTACCTACCAAAGCCTGTCAAGGCGCGCTCCCCTGCCGGATCAGCGCCAGGACTGCGAACAGCAAGCCGGCGAAGAACAGCGCCGTCAGCAGGGCGGCCAGAATTCCCGCCTTCCGTCCCCGCGCGTGTGCCGTGACGAGATAGGCCCCGGCGACGCTGAACAGCGTGAATAGACCAAACAGCAGAAAGGGCAGCCACATTTCAATAGATCTTACCCCGCCCCGGCCCAAACGCCCCGGGAGTGTCCCAGATTGCGGAATGGCGGCACTTATAGAGTGGACCGCACAGCCAGGAGAGGAAACCATCTTCCCAGGGTCATCCGTAGAACGGTCTGAAAGAGAGTCGTTCACCTATCCGAGACACCGCGAATGGGGCAGCCGCAGGCCGGCGACCCCGTGCGTTTCCGTTGTAACTTGACGCCCAAACAGTCCGGCAGGAAAGGAAGGATGAGGGAGTGCCCGAGACGCTCCAGACCCCGGAAGGCCCCCGCGTCGCCACGCTGACCCAGGCGCTGCGGCTTCGCGCTGCCGTCTCGCCGGGGCGCCGCGCCTACACCTTTCTGGCCGACGGCGAGGAGGAGGCGGAGCATCTCGACTACCGGGAGCTGGACGAGCGGGCGCGCGCCATCGCCGCCGCCCTGCGGCGGGCCTGCGCCGTGGGCGACCGGGCGCTGCTCCTCTACCCGCCCGGCCTCGACTTCGTGGCCGCCTTCTTCGGCTGCCTCTACGCCGGGGTGATCGCGGTGCCGGCGTACCCGCCGCGGTCGCCGCGGATGCTGCCGCGCCTGCAGGCGATCCTCGAGGACTCGGCACCGGCGGTGGCGCTGTCGACCTCGGCGGCGTCGGCGCGGGTGGCGGGATGGCTGGCCAAGGAAGGGACTCAGGCGCTCTCCTGGCTGGCCACGGACGAGATCCCGGCGGCGCTGGCGGCCGAGTGGCGCGATCCGGAGCTGCCGGGTGAGACGATCGCCTTCCTCCAGTACACCTCGGGCTCGACCTCGACGCCGAAGGGGGTGATGGTCTCGCACGGCAACCTGGCCCACAACCAGCGGGTGATCGAGGCGGCCTGCGGCCACTCGGCGGACTCGGTGTTCGTGAGCTGGCTGCCGCTCTACCACGACCTCGGGCTGATCGGGAACCTGCTCCAGGCCACCTGGGTGGGCGCCCCGTGCGTGCTGATGTCGCCGGTGGCCTTCCTCCAGAACCCGTCGCGCTGGTTGCGGGCGGTCGCGCGCTACCGCGGCACCACCAGCGGCGGGCCGAACTTCGCCTACGAGCTCTGCCTGCGCAAGATCCCCGCCGCAGAGCGCGAGCGGCTCGACCTCTCCTGCTGGAAGATCGCCTTCAACGGCGCCGAGCCGGTGCGGGCCACCACCCTCGCCCGCTTCGCCGAGGGGTTCGCCGCCGCGAAGCTGGACCCGCGGGCGCTCTACCCCTGCTACGGCCTGGCCGAGGCGACGCTGATGGTCTCCGGCGGCCGGCGGGACGAGCGCTACGTGGCGCGCGGCTACGATCCGGCGGGCCTCGAGGAGCACCGGGCCGAGCCGGCATCGATTTATCCAGGAAGTCAACCGGAAAGCTCGCGCGAGCTGGTCGGCTCCGGCCGCGTCCTGCTCGACCTGCGGGTGGCGATCGTGGAGACCGAGTCGGTGACCGCGCTGCCCGAGGGGCGGGTGGGCGAGATCTGGGTGGCCGGGGACAGCGTCGCCCGCGGCTACTGGAACCGGCCGGAGGAGAGCGACCGCACCTTCGGAGCCCGGCTGGCTGGGGACGGCGCGACCTGGCTGCGCACCGGCGACCTCGGCTTCCTCGACCGCGGCGAGCTGTTCATCACCGGCCGCCTGAAGGACCTGATCATCCTGCGCGGGCGCAACCACTACCCGCAGGACATCGAGCAGACCGCCGAGCGCGCCCACCCCGTGGTGCGGGCGGGCTCGGGAGCCGCGTTCTCCGTGGAGATCGAAGGCGAGGAGCGGTTGGTGGTGGTCTACGAGGTCGACCGCCACGCCGAGGCGCTCGGCGAGATCGCGGAGGCGGTGCGGCGCGCCGTGGCCGAGGAGCACGAGGCACTGGTCCACGAGGTGGTGCTGGTGCCGCAGGGGGGCGTGCCGAAGACGACCAGCGGCAAGATCCAGCGCCGCGGCTGCCGCGAGCTCTATCTGGCGGGCGAGCTGCACCCGCTGGGGAGCAGCCGCCTGGAGGCGGCGGCGGAGCCCGAGCCCTTCGAGGGGCCGCTGCGCGATACCCTGCTGGCGGCGCCCGGACCGCAGCGGATGCCGATCGCCGAGCGCTGGCTGGCCCGCGCCTTCGCCCGCATCGCCCGGATCGATTCCAGGCGGCTCGACCCCGAGCGGCCGCTCACCGGCTTCGGCCTCGACTCGCTGGTGGCGGTGGAGCTCAAGAACGCCGTCGAGGACGAGGTGGGCGTGGCGCTGCCGATCGCCGGCCTGCTGGAGGGGATGTCGCTGCGCGAGGCGGCGCTGCGGATCGTCGACCCGGCGGTGGCCGGCACCCCGGACGAGGTGGAGATCGTGCCCGGCCCGGCGGCCGGCGAGCACCCGCTCTCCTGGGGGCAGCGGTCGCTCTGGTTCCTGCACCGGCTGGCGCCGGAGAGCGCGGCCTACAACATCGCGGGCGCGGCGCGCCTCGCCCCGGGCACCGATCGCGCGGCGCTGGCGCGGGCGCTGCAACTCCTGGTCGACCGCCATCCGGGCCTGCGCGCCACCTTCGCGGCGACGCCGGAGGGGCCGGTGCAGCGGATCGCGGAGCGGGCGGACATCGCCCTGCTCCAGGAGGATGCCCGCGGCTGGAGCGAGGAGGAGCTGCTCGCCCGCCTGCGGCAAGAGGCCTTCCGGCCGTTCGACCTCGAGCGGGGGCCGGTCTTCCGCGCCGCTCTCTTCGAGCGTGAGGAGGGGGACCGGTTGGCGCTCGCCGTCCATCACGTGGCGGCGGACTTCTGGTCGCTCGCGGTGATGGCCCGCGAGATGGGGGCCCTGTATCGGGATGGCGAGGCGGCGGGGCTGCCGGAGCCCGCCCTCCACTACACCGACTTCGCGCGCTGGCAGGAGCGGCGGCTGGAAGGCCCCTGGGGGGAGGCGCTCTGGGAACACTGGCGGCAGCGGCTGGCCGGCTCCCCGCCGCTCGACCTGGCGACCGACCGGCCACGCCCGCCGGCGCAGACCTTCCACGGCGCCGAGGCGCGGCTCCGCCTGGGGCGCGAGCGGACCGACCGCCTCCAGGCGCTGGCCGCCGCGCACGGCTCGACGCTGTTCGTGGCCTTGCTGGCGGCGTGGCAGGCGCTGCTCGGCCGGCATACCGCGCAGGACGACTTCCTGGTCGGCTCCCCGACCACGGGGCGCTCGGCCCCGGGTCTCGGCGGCCGGCTCGCCGGGGTGGTCGGCTACTTCGTCAACCTGGTGGCGTTGCGCGCCGATCTCGCGGGGGACCCCACCGTCCCGGAGCTGCTGGAGCGCGCCCGCGGCACGGCGCTCGACGCCCTGGAGAACGCGGATTTCCCGTTCGCCCGGCTCGCCGAGCGGCTGCAGCCGGCGCGCGACGCCAGCCGGCCGCCGCTGGCGCAGACCGCGCTCGCGCTGCAGAAGTCCCCGGCGCCGGAGCTGGCGGCGCTCGCCGCCTTCGCGGTCGGCGAGGCGGGGGTGCAGCTCGATCTCGGCGGGCTGACCCTGGAATCCATTCCCCTGGAATCGAAGACGGCGCAGTTCGACCTCACGCTGCTGGCCGCCGAGATGGATGGGGAGCTCGTCTTCAACCTCCAGTTCAACACCGGCCTGTTCGAAGCCGCGACGGCCGAACGCATGCTGGCCCGCCTGGCCGAGCTGCTGGGGTCGATGACGGCGGCGCCGGGCAGGCGCCTCTCGGAGCTGGAGCTGCTGCCGGAGGCCGAGCGCCGGCAGCTCCGGGCCGCCAGCGCCACCGGGCCGGGCTGGCGCGACGGCGTCCCCGTCCACCGGGCGATCGAGGAGTGGGCCGCGCGGTCGCCGGAGCGCCCCGCTGTGGCCGGCTCCGGGGAGTCGCTGACCTACGGCGAGCTGAACGCCCGGGCCAACTGGCTGGCGCGGCGGCTGCGCGCCCTCGGTGTGGGGCCGGAAGTGACGGTGGCGGTCTGCCTGGAGCGCTCGGCCGCCCTGGTGCTCGCCGAGCTCGCCGTGCTCAAGGCCGGGGCGGCCCACGTGGCGCTCGATCCCGCGTACCCTGCGGAACGGCTGGCCTACATGGTCGAGGACTCGGGAGCCCCGGTGCTGCTCACCCGGCGGGAGCTGCTGGACCGCCTGCCGGCGGCCGGGAACGTGATCTGTGTGGACGAGGAGCCGGCTGGGGAAGATGCCGGCAATCTGGAGATCCCGGTCGACGGCGGTAACCCGGCCTACGTGATCTACACCTCGGGCTCGACCGGCCTTCCCAAGGGGGTGCAGATCTCCCACGCCAACCTCGCCAACCTGGCGGCCTGGGCGGCGGAGCTCTATACCTTGACCCCGGAGGATCGGGCGACGGTGGTGGTGAGCCCGTCCTTCGACGCCTCGCAGTGGGAGATCTGGCCACTCCTGGCGGCGGGCGCCAGCCTGCGCGTGCCGGACGAGGAGACCCGCACCTCCCCCGCGCGGCTGGCCGTCTGGATGGCCGAGGCGGCGATCACCGTCGGCTTCCTGCCCACCCCGCTCGCCGAGGCGGTGCTGGAGGAGCCCTGGCCGGCGGCGAGCCGGCTGCGCGTCCTCGGCTGCGGCGGCGACCGGCTGCGGCGGGCTCCCCGGCCCGGCACCCCGTTCCGGCTGGTCAACCTCTACGGCCCGGCCGAGTGCGCCGTGGTCAGCACCGGCGGCGAGGTGGCGGAGTCGGCCCTGCCGCTCGACGGCGACCCCGCGATCGGCTTCGCCATCGCCGGCGCGCGCATCCACCTCCTCGGCCGTCACGGCGAGAGGGTGCCGATGGGGGCGCCGGGAGAGATCTTCATCGGCGGCCTCGGCGTCGGCCGCGGCTACCTGGGGAGGCCGGCGCTGACCGCCGAGCGCTTCGTCCCCGACCCCTTCGCGGACGAGCCGGGAGCGCGGCTCTACCGCACCGGCGACCTCGGCCGCTTCCGGCCGGACGGCAGCCTCGACTTCCTCGGCCGCATCGACCGCCAGGTGAAGATCCGCGGCGTGCGCATCGAGCTCGGCGAGGTCGAGGCCGCCCTCGCCGCCCTGCCGGCGGTGCGCGAGGCGGTGGCCGAGGTGCGGAGCCTCGGCGCGGGCGCGCCGGTGCTGGTCGCCTGGGTGGTGCCCCGGGAGGGGGAGATCGACGGCCGCGAGCTGGCCGCCGCGCTGCGCCGGACACTCCCCGAGACGATGGTCCCCACCTTCTTCGTGCCGCTGGCCGCGCTGCCGCTGACCGCCAACGGCAAGATCGACCGCAAGGCGCTCCCCGACCCCGCCGGCCTCGCCGGGGAAGCCGCGGCGGAGGGACCGCGCACGGCGACGGAGGAGGCGCTGGCCGGGATCTGGTCCGCCCTCCTCGGCGTCGAGCGGGTGGGGATCCATGACGGCTTCTTCGAGCTGGGCGGCCACTCGCTGCTGGCGGCCCGCATGATCTCCCGGGTGCAGGCGGCGCTCGGCGTCGAACTGCCGCTGGCCGAGCTGTTCGCCAATCCGACGCTGGGCGAGCTCGCCCTGGCCGTCGAGCGGACGCGCGGCACGGCCGTGGCAGCGCCGCCGATCCCGAGGGTAGTCCGTGATGGCCGCGACGGCGACCTGCCGCTCTCCTTCGCCCAGGAGCGGCTCTGGTTCCTCGAGCGGCTGGCGGCCGGCACGCCGGCCGGTCATTCTCCCGCCTATAACGTTCCGGCCTTCCTGCGGCTGCGCGGCCCGCTCGACGTCGAAGCCCTGCGCGCGGCTCTCACCGGCATCGCCCGCCGGCACGAGACGCTGCGCACGACCTTCCCCGAAGTGGGCGGCGAGCCGGTGCAGCGCATCGCTCCGCCGGCCCCCTTCCCGCTCGCCGTGGCGGACCTCGCCGGCGCGCCGGACCCCGCGGCGGCGGCCCGGCGCCGCGCCGGCGAGGAGGCGGCCCGCCCCTTCGATCTCCAGAACGGGCCGCTGGCGCGGGCGGTCCTGCTGCGCCTGGCGGCGGACGACCACGTGCTCGGCCTCACCCTCCATCACGCGGTGACCGACGGCTGGTCCACCGAGGTCCTGCTGCGCGAGCTGACCGCGCTCTATCGCGGCACGGAGCTGCCCGAGCCGCCCGTGCAGTACGCCGACTACGCCGTCTGGCAGCGCTCCTGGCTGGCCGGCGGCACGCTGGCGGCCCGGCTCGACCACTGGTGCCGGCGGCTCCAGGGAGCGCCCGCCGCGCTCGAGCTGCCGGCCGACCGGCCGCGGCCGGCCGTGCAGAGCTTCCGCGGCGGCCTGGCGCGGCTGCCGCTCGGACGCGATCTCTCGGCGGCGCTCGCCGCTCTCGGCCGGGGGCGCGGGGCCACCCCCTTCATGACCCTGCTCGCCGCCTTCCAGGCGCTGCTCGGCCGCTATACCGGCCGCGACGACCTGCTGGTCGGCGCGCCGGCGGCCAACCGCGGCCGGCCGGAGGTCGAGGGGCTGATCGGCTTCTTCGTCAACCTGCTGGCGCTGCGCGCCGGCCTCGGCGGCGACCCGTCGTTCGCGGAGCTGCTCGACCGCACACGGCGGGCGGCGCTGGAGGACTTCGCCCACGACGACCTGCCGTTCGAGAAGGTGGTCGACGCGGTGGCCCCCGGCCGCGACCTGTCGCGCGCGCCGCTGGTGCAGGTGGTCTTCGCCCTGCAGCCGGCGCTGCCGCCGCTGGAGCTCGCCCCCGGCCTGCGGGTGGAGCTCGAGGAGGTCCACAACGGCACCTCCAAATTCGACCTCACCCTGTTCGTCGAGGAGGGGGCGGACGGCTTCGAGGCGCGGGCCGAGTACGCCTCCGACCTGTTCGACGCCGCCACCGCCGGGCGGCTGCTGGGGCACCTGCGCGTCCTGCTGGAGGGGGTGGCGGCGAGCCCCCGGACGCCGGTCTCCGAGCTGCCGCTGCTGACCGCATCCGAACGCCGGCTGCTGACCGCGGAATGGAGCGCCACGGCACCGGGGGCGGAGCCCTTCCTGGTCCACGAGCGGATCGCGGAGTGGGCCGCTCGCGCGCCGGAGCGGCCGGCGCTGGTGGCCGCCGGCGAGACCCTCACCTACGGCGAGATGGACCGCCGGGCCAACCGGCTGGCCCACGCCCTGATCGCGCGCGGCGCCGGCCCCGAGCGGGTGGTGGCGGTCTGCCTCGAGCGCTCCCCCGCCGCCGTGGTCGCCTGCCTGGCGGCGCTGAAAGCCGGCGCCGCCTACGTGCCGCTCGATCCCGTGCATCCGCCCGAGCGGCTGGCCGGGATGGTGGCCGACGCCGGCGCCACCGTCGTGCTGACCCGCGAGGAAGTGGCGGCGCGGGTGGCGTTCCCGGCCCCTGTCCTGGCGCTCGGCGGCGACGACTTCGAAGGGTTCGAGGAATTCGCGGCGTCCGCTCCGGGCGTCCGCCCCGATCCCGAGGGGCTGGCCTACGTGATCTTCACCTCCGGCTCGACCGGCCGCCCCAAGGGGTCGGGCGTGCGCCACGCCGGGCTCGCCAACCTCTGCGTCTACTACGCAGCCACCACCGGCATGGGGCCGGAGGACCGGCTGTCGCAGGTCGCCGCCCCCGGCTTCGACGTCGCGGTCGGCGAGCTCTGGCCGACGCTGGCGGCGGGCGCCTCGCTCCATTTCGCCCCCGACGAGGCGATCGGCTCGCCGCCGCTGCTGCTCGACTGGCTGACCCGCGAGGCGGTGACCATCTGCTTCCTGCCGACGCCGCTGATGGAGCTGGTGATCGACGAGCCGGCCGCGGCGGATCTCGGGGTCCGCTGGTTCTACACCGGCGGCGACCGGCTGACCCGGCGGCCGCCGGCCGCGGCGGCCTGGAAGCTGTGGAACATCTACGGCCCGTCGGAGTGCACGGTGGTGTCGACGAGCTGGGTGGTGGAGCCGGCGGGCGAGGGGCTGCCCGCGATCGGCGTGCCGGTGCCCGGCGCCCGCGTCTACCTGCTCGACCGTGGCGGGCTGCCGACGCCCCCCGGCGTCCCCGGCGAGCTCTGGGTGGGCGGTGTGCCGGTGGGGCGCGGCTACCTCGGCCGGCCGGAGCTGACGGCGGACCGGTTTCGCCCCGACCCCTTCGGCCCGCCCGGCGCGCGGCTCTACCGCACCGGCGACCTCGCCCGCTTCCGGGCGGACGGCCGCCTCGACTACCTGGGGCGCATCGACAACCAGGTGAAGATCCGCGGCTTCCGCGTCGAGCTCGGCGAGGTGGAGGCGGCGCTGCTGGCCCTCCCCCAGGTGCGCGAGGGGGTGGTCGTCGCCCGCGAATACGCCCCGGGGGACAAGCGGCTGGTGGCCTACGTGGTCGGCCGCGACGGCGGCGCTCCCGTGCCTTCCGAGCTGCGCGATCAGCTCCGCCGCACGCTCCCCGAGGGGATGGTCCCCTCGGCCTTCGTGGCGCTCCCGGCCCTGCCGCTCTCCGCCAACGGCAAGGTGGACCGCAAGGCCCTCCCGGCTCCCGACTGGGAGAGCGCCGAGACGGCAGACGCCGGGCCGCGGACGCCGGTCGAGGAGATGCTGGCCGGGATCTGGGCCGAGCTGCTGGGGCGCGGCGAGGTCGGCGTCGACGACGACTTCTTCGAGTCCGGCGGCCACTCGCTGCTCGCCGCCCGCCTCACCGGACGGCTGCGCGCCGCCTTCGGCGTCGAGCTGCCGCTGGCCGAGGTGTTCGCCCATCCGACCGTCGCCAGCCTCGCCCGCGCCGTCGAGCAGGCCCGGCGCGGCGGCGCGCCCGCGGCTCCTCCGGTGGTTCCCGCCCGCCGCGAGGGTCCCCTGCCGCTCTCCTTCGCCCAGGAGCGGCTCTGGTTCCTCGATCAGCTCGAAGGCGGCGGCGCGCTCTACAACGTCCCCGTCGCCCTGCGCCTGCGCGGTCCGCTGGACGCCGACCGCCTCGCCGCGGCCCTGCGCGCGATCGCCCGCCGCCACGAGTCGCTGCGCACCACCTTCCCCGACCTCGGCGGCCGGCCGGCGCAGGCGGTCTCGCCGGAGCCCGGCCTGGAGCTGACGCGGCTCGAGCTCGACGAGGCCGCGGCCCTGGCGGCGATCGGCGAGGAGGCGCGGCGGCCGTTCGACCTCGCGAACGGCCCGCTGGCGCGGGCGGTGCTGATCCGGCTCGGCGACGGCGACCATCTGCTGGCGCTGACCTTCCATCACACGGTAGCCGACGGTGGCTCGGTCGGCGTCCTGTTCCGCGAGCTGTCTTCTCTCTACGCTGGCGAGAGCCTCCCCGGGCTGCCGGTGCAGTACGCCGACTACGCGATCTGGCAGCGCGGCTGGCTGCAAGGGGAGGTCCTCGATGCCCAGCTCGCTTTCTGGCGAGACGAGTGGCGCGGCGAGCTCGCCACCCCGCCGCCGCCGCTCGACCTCGCCACCGACCGGCCGCGGCCGGCGGCGCAGACCTTCCGCGGCGGCGCGGTGCCGGTCGAGCTGCCGGCGAAGCTGGTGCGCGGGGCGCGCGACCTCGCCCGGCGGCGGGGGGCGACCGCCTTCATGACCCTGCTCGCCGCCTGGGCGGCGGTGCTCCACCGCTGGTCGGGGCAGGATGAGATCGCGATCGGCACGCCGGTGGCCAACCGCCGGCCCGAGGTGGAGGGGCTGATCGGCTTCTTCGTCAACACCTTGCCGCTGCGCGCCGAGACCGCCGCCGGCCGCCCGTTCGCCGGGCTGCTCGCCGCGGTGCGCGAGCGCGCGCTCGGCGCCTACGCCCACCAGGACGTCCCCTTCGAGCGGCTGGTCGAGGAGCTGGCGCCCGGCCGCGACCTCTCCCGCGGCCCGCTGTTCCAGGTGATGCTCGCCCTCGAGGACGGCCCGGGCGCGGCGCTGCGGCTGCCGGGGATGGAAATCCAGGGCGTGCCCGTCCACACCGGCACGGCGAAGTTCGAGCTCACCCTGGCGCTGGCCGGCGACGGCGACGGGCTCGCCGGCGGCCTCGAGTACAACGCCGACCTCTTCGACGCCGCGACCGCCCGGCGCATGGCCGAGCACCTGGCGATCCTGCTCGCCGGGGCGGTCGCCGATCCCGATCGCGAGCTGGCCGACCTGCCGCTGCTCGCCGCTGCCGAGGCCCGCCAGGTGCTGACCGATTGGAATGCCACCGCGGCCCCCTTTCCCCGCGGCCGCGGCCTCCACGAGCTGTTCGAGGAACAGGCGGCGCGGACCCCCGAAGCCACCGCCCTGATCTGGGGCGAGGAGCGGCTGAGCTACCGCGAGCTCGACGGCCGCGCCGGGCGGCTCGCCCGCCGGCTGCGGACCCTCGGCGTCGGCCCCGAGGTGCTGGTGGGGATCTACACCCGCCGCACGCCGGCGATGGTGGCCGCGATGATCGCCGTGATGAAGGCGGGGGGCGCCTACGTGCCGCTCGATCCCGCCTACCCGGCGGAGCGCGTGGCGTTGCTGCTGGCGGATACGGCGGCGCCGGTGCTGATCACGGAGGGGGGGCTCGAGCGGGCTCTGCCTCCCTATGGCGGGAGAGTGGTTCTGCTGGAGGGGGAAGAAAGGGACGACAGGGACAGCAGGGACGGCAGGGACTCCAGGGAAAAAAGCGGGCTGGTGGATGCCGATCAGATCGCCTACACGATCTACACCTCGGGATCGACGGGGCTGCCGAAGGCGATTCTGATCCGCCATTCGAGCGCGGTGGCGATGATCTCGTGGGCGCTGGCGGCCTATCCGGCCGAGGCGCTGGGCGGCATGCTCGCCTCGACCTCGATCTGCTTCGACATCTCAGTCTTCGAGATCTTCGCCCCGCTCGCTTGCGGCGGCACGGTGATCCTCGCCGACGACGCCCTGGCCCTGGCGGAGCTCCCCGCCGCCTCCGAGGTGCGGCTGATCGACACCGTCCCCTCCGCCATGGCCGAGCTGCTGCGGGCCGGCGCGGTGCCCTCCTCGGTGCGGATCGTCAACCTCGCCGGCGAGGCGCTGCGGCGGGACCTGGTCGCCAAGGTCTACGAGCTGCCGCACGTCGAGGCGGTCTACAACCTCTACGGCCCGTCGGAGGACACCACGTTCTCCACCATCGCCAACCCGCGGCGGGGGGAGCGGCGGGAGCCGACGATCGGCCGGCCGATCGCCAACGGCCGGATCTACGTCCTCGACCGGCGGCTGCGGCCGGCGCCGGTGGGGGTGCCCGGCGAGGTCTGGATCGCCGGCGCCGGGCTCGCCCGCGGCTATCTCGACCGGCCGGAGCTGACGGCCGACCGCTTCCGCCCCGATCCGTTCGCGGCCGAGCCGGGGGCCCGCCTCTACCAGGTCGGCGACCTCGCCCGCTACCTGCCGGACGGCGAGCTGGAGTTCCTCGGCCGCCTCGACCACCAGGTCAAGATCCGCGGCTTCCGCGTCGAGCTGGGGGAGATCGAGGCCGCTCTCACCGGCCACCCCCGGGTGCGCGAGGCCGTGGTGATCGCCCGCGAGGAGGGCGCCACCCGCGCCCTCGTCGCCTTCGTAGTGCCGGATGCCGAGGAGGGATCGACCGAGGCGGGGCTGATCGACGAGCTGCGGCGGCACCTCGCCCAGCGGCTGCCGCCCTACATGGTCCCGGCGGGTTTCCAGGCGCTGCCCGCGCTGCCGCTCACCCCCAACGGCAAGGTGGATCGCAAGGCGCTGGCGCGGCTGGAGAGCGGCGCGGCGCCGGCGGAGCGCGGCGGACACGTGGAGCCGCGCAACCCCATCGAGGAGCTGCTGCTGCCGCTCTGGACCGAGGTGCTGGGCCGCGAGCGGATCGGCGTCTTCGACGACTTCTTCGCCCTCGGCGGCCACTCGCTGCTCGGGGTACAACTGATCTCGCGGGTGCGCGACCTGTTCGGCGTCCGGCTGCCGGTGCGCACGGTCTTCTCCTCGGCCACCATCGCCGAGCTGGCGGAGCGCATCGCCGAGGAGATGGCCGCCCTGGCCGGCGACGAGCTGCTCGACGAGGCCTTCACCGGGAGTGGCGCGCCCCCCGGAGAGGAGACGCATGGCTGAGCCGCGGCAGAACGTCGCGGCTCTCCCGGCGGACCGGCTCCGGCAACTGATGGCCCGGCTCCGGCAGAAGGATCAGGCCGCGGCGCCCGGGATCAAGCCGGTGGAGCGCGACGGCGGCCCGCTGCCGCTCTCCCCGAGCCAGGAGAGCTTCTGGCTGCTCGGCCGCTTCGCGCCGGAGAGCGCCGCCGCCCATCTGCCGGTCGCCCTGCGGCTCAGCGGCCCGCTCGACCGCTCGGCGCTGCTCCGGAGCTTCGCCGCGGTGGCCCAACGCCACGAGCCGTTGCGCACCACCTTCGGCGAGCGTGGCGGCCAGCCATTCCAGACCCCCCTGCGGGAGGTCGCGGTGGAGCTCCCCGCCGCCGACCTCGCGGCGCTGCCGGCGGCGCGGCGGGAGCCGGAGATGCTGCGCCGCGCCACCGCCGAGGCGCGCCGCCCCTTCGACCTCGCCCGCGCCCCCCTCTTCCGGCTCCTCCTCCTGCGCCTCGGCGCGGCCGAGCACGTGCTGGTGGTCACCCTCCACCACCTGGTGGCGGACGGCTGGTCGCTGGGGGTGCTGCTGCGGGAGATCGGGGCGCTGTACGGCGCCTTCGCCGAAGGGAAACGCCCGGCGCTGCCGGCGCTGCCGGTCCAGCACCTGGACTACGTCGACTGGCAGCGGCGCCAGCTCCAGGGGGAGGCGCTGCGCGCCGAGCTGGAGTTCTGGCGCGCCCGGCTGGACGGCCTGGGGGCGCTCACGCTCGCCGCCGACCGGCCGCGCCCGCCCCTGCCGAGCTTCCGCGGCTATCAGCTCGAGATGGCCCTGGACGCCGGACAGACCGCGGCGGCGGACGCGCTCGCCCACCGCCACGGCGGGACCCTGTTCATGGTCCTGCTGGCCGCCTTCCAGATCCTCCTCGCGCGCTACGGCGGCCAGACCGGCTTCGGCGTCGGCACCCCGGTCGCCAACCGCGAGCGCACCGAGGTCGAGGGGCTGATCGGGCTGTTCGTCAACACGCTGGTGCTGCGCGCCGACCTCGCGGGGGACCCGGCCGGCACCGAGCTCCTGCACCGGGTGCGGGAAGACCTGCTGGCGGTCTACCCCCACGGCGCGCTGCCGTTCGAGACCCTCGCCGAAGAGCTGAAGCCGGAGCGCGAGCCGGGGCAGAACCCGTTCTTCCAGACCCTCCTGGCGCTGCAGAACCACCCGCTGGCGGCGATGCGGATCGGCGCCCTCGGGATGGCGCCGTTCGAGCTCGACACCGCGGCGGCCAAGCTCGACCTGTCGATCGCCTGGCGCCATCAGGGGGAGCGCCTGACCGGCTCGCTGGAGGTCAACGCCGACGCTTTCGAGCCGGCGTTCGCCGAGCGCCTGCGCCGGCACTACGGCGAGCTGCTGCGCGCGCTGGCAGCCACCCCGGAACGGCGGCTCTCGGAGCTGTCGATGCTCTCCGCGGACGAACGGCGGCAACTGGTGACGGCCTGGAACGGCGCCCCGGCAACCCCGGCCACGCCGCGCTGCCTGCACCACCTCTTCACCGCCCAGGCGGCGCGCGCACCGGAGGCCGTGGCGCTGGTCGCCGCCGGCAGCGAGCGGCTCACCTATGGCGAGCTCGACCGCCGGTCGGACCGTCTGGCGCGGCGGCTCGCCGCGCTCGGCGCCGGTCCGGAGATGCCGGTGGGTGTCCACCTCGAGCCGTCGGTCCGGCTGGTGACCGCCCTGCTCGCCCTCTGGAAGGCCGGCGGCGCCTACCTCCCCCTCGACCCCGCCCTCCCGGCCGAGCGGCTGGCGTTCATGCTCGCCGACTCCGGCGCGCCGGTGGTGATCACCGCCGGAGCGCCGGCCGCGGTCCTGACGGCGTCCGGCGCGCGGCTCTGCCGGCTCGACGCGCCGGAGGAGGACGGCGCGCCGGAGGCGGAGCCGGCCGCGGCCGTGCCGGAGAACCTCGCCTGGATCCTCTACACCTCCGGCTCGACGGGGCGGCCGAAGGCGGTCGGGGTCGCGCACGCGGCCGCCGCCGCCCACTTGGCGACGGTCGTCGACGCCTGGGCGCTGAGCGCGGACGACCGCGTCCTCCAGTTCGACGCCCCCAGCTTCGACGTCTGGCTGGAAGAGACGCTGGCCCCCCTCCTCTGCGGCGCCGGCCTGGCCCTGCGCGGCGCCGAATTGTGGGAGCCCGCGGAGCTCCTCCCCCGCGCCGCCGCCCTCGGCGTCTCGGTGCTGCCGCTGCCCACCGCCTACTGGCGGCAATGGGTAGGAAAAATGGGGGAAGGAAAAATGGACGCACCCCTGCCCGCCGGCCCGGCCCCGCGGCTGGCGGTGGTCGGCGGCGAAGCGATGACCGCCGACGCGGCGCGCGCCTGGTGGCACTCCCCGCTCGCCGGCATCCGCCTGCTCAACGGCTACGGCCCCACCGAGGCGGTGATCAGCGCCACCTTCCACGAGGTCGGCCGCGGCGAGGCGGAGCGGGCGGCGGTGGGGCTCGGCCTGCCGCTCGCCGGCCGCTGCGCCTTCGTCCTCGATCCGGCGGGGGACCTGCTCCCCGCCGGCGTGCCGGGGGAGCTCTGCCTCGGCGGCCGCCTGCTGGCCCGTGGCTACGCCGGGCGCCCCGCCCTGACCGCCGAGCGGTTCGTCCCCGATCCTTTCGCGGGCGAGTGGGGCGAGGCCGGCGGCCGCCTCTACCGCACCGGCGACCGCGCCCGGCGGCGGCCCGACGGGGTGCTCGAGTTTCTCGGCCGGCTCGATCAGCAGGTCAAGATCCGCGGCTTCCGCGTCGAGCTGGGGGAGATCGAGGCGGCCCTCGCCGCTCACCCCCGGGTGCGCGAGGCGGCGGTGATCGCCCGCCAGGAGGAGGCCGGCAACCCGCTGGCCGCCTTCGTGGTGACGGACGGCGACGGCGGCTCCGCGGCGGAGCTCGGGGACGAGCTGCGGCGCCATCTGGCGCGGCGGCTGCCGGCCCATATGATCCCCCCCGGGGTGACGGTGCTGCCCGCGCTGCCGCTCACCCCGGCCGGCAAGGTCGACCGGCGGGCCCTCGCCGGGCTCGCGCCGGCGGACCGGCGGGCGGCGGCCGGCGCCTACGCGCCGCCCCGCGATCCGATCGAGGAGCTGCTCGCGCCGCTGTGGGCCGAGGTCCTGGGGGTCGAGCGGGTGGGCGTCCACGACGATTTCTTCACTCTCGGCGGGCACTCGCTGCTGGGGATGCAGCTCACCTCCCGGGTGGCGGATCTCTTCGGGGTGAAGCTCACGGTGCGGGCGCTGTTCGAGGCGCGGACGGTCGGCGGCCTGGCGGAGCGGATCGCCGAGGAGCTGGCCGCCGCCGGCACCGAAGACGGCATCCTGACGGAGATGCTGGCGGAGCGGGACGGCACGGCTACGGAAACTCAGGAAGGAAGGCAGGAGAGCTCTCATGGATGATCGTTCGAAGCTGGTCAAATCGCTCTCCGCGGACGACCTCCGGCGGCTGATGGAGCGGCTGAAGAAGGGGCAGGGGAGCGCCGGGCGCATCGGCCGCGCGCCCCGCGACGGCGCCCCTCTGCCGCTCTCCTTCTCGCAGGAGCGCCTCTGGTTCCTCGACCGGCTGGGGGCGGGCGCCTCGGCCTACAACGTGCCGGCCGCCGTGCGCCTCGCCGGCGCCCTCGACCCGTCGGCCCTGCAGCGCACGTTCGCGGAGGTGGCCCGCCGCCACGAAGCGCTGCGCACCACCTTCGGCGAGCGCGACGGCGTGCCGTTCCAGGTGATCGCGGCGGAGCTCGGCGTGCCGCTGCCGGTCGCCGACCTCTCCGCCCTGCCCGCCGAAGCGCGCGAGCGCGAGACGCTGCGGCTCGCCACCGAGGAGGCGGGGCGGCCGTTCGACCTCGCCCGCGGCCCTCTATTCCGCACCCTCCTCTTCCGCCTCGGGGCGGCTGAGCACGTGCTCACCGTGACGCTCCACCACATCGTCTCCGACGGCTGGTCGACCGGCGTGCTGGTGCGCGAGATGGCGGCGCTCTACGACGCCTTCGCCGCCGGCCGGCCGTCGCCGCTGCCGGAGCTCCCCATCCAGTACGCCGACTACGCGGTCTGGCAGCGCCAGCGCCTGCAAGGGGAGGCCCTGGAGAAGGAGCTCGCCTTCTGGCGCGAGCGGCTGACCGGCGTCCCGCCGCTCGAGCTGCCGACCGACCGGCCGCGGCCGGCCCAGGCAAGCTTCAGCGGCGGCCACCGCGCGGTCGAGCTCGCCGCCGACGCCCTGAGCGGCCTCAACGCGCTCTGCCGCGAGACCGAGGGGACGACGCTCTACATGGTCCTGCTCGCGGGGTTCGAGACCCTGCTCCTGCGCTACAGCGGCCAGGACGACTTCGCCGTCGGCGCGCCGGTCGCCAACCGCGGCCGCAGCGAGACCGAGGGGCTGATCGGCTTCTTCGTCAACACCCTGGCCCTGCGCGCCACCCTCGCCGGCGACCTCACCTTCCGCGGCCTGCTGCGGCGGGTGAAGGAGACGACGCTGGCCGCCTTCGCGCACGAGGACATGCCGTTCGACAAGCTGGTCGAGGAGCTGCAGCCGGACCGCGAGCCGGGGCGCAACCCGCTGTTCCAGGTGATCACCACGCTGCAGAACCAGCCGCGGACGGAGCTCGCCATGGGCGGCCTGGAGCTGGCGGGGCTGGCGGTCGAGACCGGCACCGCGAAGGTCGACCTCACCGTCGCCTGGGCCGAAGCCGACGGCCGGCTGTACGGCGGCCTGGAGTACAGCTCCGCGCTGTTCGACGGCGCCACCGCCGAGCGGCTCGCGCGCCACTTCGCGACCCTGCTCGGCGGCGCCGTCGCCGACCCCGACCGCACCCTCTGGGAGCTCCCTCTGCTCGACGCCGCCGAGCGCCGGCAGACGCTCTCCGACTGGAACCGCACAGCCGCCCCCTTCCCGCGCGAGGCGGCGATCCACGAGCTGTTCGCGGCCCAGGCGGCGCGCCACCCCGGCGCCGTCGCCGTCGAGTTCGGCGACCAGCGCCTGACCTACGGCGAGCTCGACGCGCGGGCCAACCGGCTCGCCCACCGCCTGCGGCGCCTGGGCGTCGGCCCCGAGGCGCTGGTCGTCCTCTCGATCCCCCGCTCGCTGGAGATGATCGAGGGGATGGTCGGCATCCTCAAGGCCGGCGGCGCCTACCTGCCGCTCGACCCCACCCTGCCGCGGGAGCGGCTGGCCTTCCTGGTCGAGGAGTCGCGGCCGGCGGCGGTGGTCACCCTGGAGGCCCATCTCGACGCCCTGCCCGACTTCGGCGAGCGCGCGGTCTGCCTCGACCGCGACCGCGCCGGCCTAGCGGCCGAGCCGGCGGACGAGCCGCGGAGCGGCGTCACCGCCGACAACCTGGTCTACGTGCTCTACACCTCGGGCTCGACCGGCCGCCCGAAGGCGGTGGCGGTCCCCCACCGCGGTCTGGTGCGGCTGGTGGTGGGCGCCGACTACGCCCGCCTCGACGCCGGCGAGACCTTCTTCCAGTTCGCGCCGCTCTCCTTCGACCCCTCGACGCTGGAGATCTTTGGCGCCCTGGCCAACGGCGGCCGGCTGGCGGTGGCGCCGGCCGGCCCGTTCTCGCTGGCCGAGCTCGGCCGCATCATCCGCCGCCATGGGGTGACCACCCTCTGGCTGACCTCGGGGCTCTTCCACCAGATGATCGAGGAGGGGCTCGACGACCTCCGCGGCGTGCGCCAGCTCCTCTCCGGCGGCGACGTACTGTCGCCGGCGCACATCCGGCGCGCCCTCGAGGCGCTGCCGGAGGTCGAGATCATCGACGGCTACGGCCCCACCGAGAACTCCTGCTTCACCACCTGCTACCGGGTGGACCGCGACGACCCGCCGGCCGCCTACGTGCCGATCGGCAAGCCGATGGCCAACACCACGGTCTACATCCTCGACCGCGAGCTGCGGCCGGTGCCGGTCGGTGTCCCCGGCGAGCTGTTCACCGGCGGCGAGGGGCTCGCCCGCGGCTACCGCGGCCGGCCGGAGCTGACCGCCGAGCGGTTCGTGCCCAGCCCGCTGGCCGGCGAGGTCGATCCCCCCGGCGCCCGCCTCTACCGCACCGGCGACCTCTCGCGCTGGCGGCCGGACGGCAACGTCGAGTTCCTCGGCCGCATCGACAGCCAGGTCAAGATCCGCGGCTACCGCATCGAGCCGGGCGAGGTGGAGGCGGTGCTCGCCGAGCACCCGGCGCTCGCCGAGTGCGCCGTGGTGGTGCGGCGGGAAGACAACGGCGAGCGGCGCCTGGTCGCCTGCTACGTCGCCGCCGCGCCGGTGACCCCGGCGGCGCTCAAGGAGCACCTGGGGCTCACGCTGCCGGCCTACATGGTGCCGTCGGCCTTCCTGGAGCTGCCGGCGCTGCCGCTGACGGTCAGCGGCAAGGTGGACCGCCGCGCCCTGTCGCGCCTGGAGGCGCCGGCCGGCGACGGCCCGAGCGAGACCTACACCGAGCCCGAGACGCCGGTCGAGCGGCAGATCGCCGCCATCTGGCGGGACCTGCTCAAGCGCGAGCGGATCGGCCTCCACGACAGCTTCTTCGACCTCGGTGGCCACTCCCTGCTCGCCACCCGCGTGCTGTCGCGGTTGCGCGAGACGCTGAACGCCGACCTCTCGCTGGCGGTGGTGTTCGAGCGGCCGACCCTGGCCGGGCTCGCCGCCGCCGTCGAGGAGGCGCTCGGCACGCCGGCCGGCGCCGCCCTCGGCGGTCCGGGCACCGAGGCGCCGCCGGCCGGTCCCGACCTGCCGCTCTCCTTCTCCCAGGAGCGGCTCTGGTTCCTCGAGCAGCTCCAGCCCGGCACCTCCGCCTACAACGTCGCCACCCCCGTGCGCCTGCGCGGGGCGGTCGACCCCGGCGCCCTCGCCGGCGCCCTGCGCGAGGTGATCCGCCGCCACCAGGTGCTGCGCGTCACCTTCGGCGAGCGCGAGGGGCAGCCGATGCAGTGGGTCTCGCCGGCGACCGCCATCCCGCTGCCGGTGGTGGACCTCTCGGCGCTGCCGGCGGCGCGGCGGGAGGCCGAGGGCGCGCGGGTGACCGCGCTGGAGGCCCAGTTGCCGTTCGACCTCGCGCGCGGCCCGATCACCCGCGCCCTGCTGACCCGGCTCGAGCCGGCGGACCAGGTGCTCGTCCTCACCCTGCATCACATCACCGCCGACGGCTGGTCGATGGGGATCCTGGTCCAGGAGCTGCTCGCCCTCTACCAGGCGGCGCTCGCCGGGCTCCCCTCGCCGCTCCCCGAGCTCCCCCGGCAGTACTTCGACTTCGCCCGCTGGCAGCGCCACTGGCTGCGCGGCGAGACCCTGGAGCGGCTGCTCGCCTACTGGCGGCAGGCGCTCGCCGGCGTGCCGGAGGTTCTGGAGCTCCCCGCCGACCGGCCGCGGCCGCCGGTGCGCAGCTTCCACGGGCATCTGTTCCACTTCGCCTTCGACGAGGCGGTGACGCGCGGCCTCAAGACGATCGCCCGCGACACCGGGACGACGCTGTTCATGACCCTGCTCGCCGGCCTCGACGTCCTGCTCGCCCGCTACAGCCGGCAGGCGGACATCGCGGTCGGCTCGCCAATCGCCAACCGCACCCGCGGCGAGTACGAAGGGCTGATCGGCTTCTTCGTCAATACCCTGGTGCTACGCGTACAGGCCGAGGGGAACCTCAGCTTCCAAGAGCTGCTGGGCCAGGTGCGCCGGGTGACGCTCGGCGCCTACGAGCACCAGGACCTCCCTTTCGAGCGGATCGTCGAGGAGCTGCGCCCGGAGCGCAGCCTCTCCCACTCGCCGCTGTTCCAGGTGGTCCTGGCGCTGCAGAACAACGAGGCGCCGGCGTTCGCCCTCCCCGGCCTGACCGCCGAGCTCCTGCCGGTCGGCGTCGCCATCGCCAAGTTCGACCTCACCCTCTTCCTGAACGAGGACGGGGAGGGGCGGCTCAGCGGCCTGGCCGAGTACGCCGCCGACCTGTTCGAGGAAGCGACGGTGGCCCGCCTCAGCCAGCACCTGGGGAACCTGCTGGCGGCCGCCGCCGCCGCGCCGCGGACCCCGCTGGCCGAGCTGCCGATGCTCGCCGCCGCCGAGAGCCGCCAGATCCTGCTCGACCTCAGCGCCGGCGAGCCCCTGCCGGTGCCCGGCGACCTCCTGCACCGCGCTTTCGAGCTCCAGGCGGCGCGCACGCCCGACGCCGAGGCGCTGGTCTGGGGGGAGCAGCGGTGGACCTACCGCGAGCTCAACGCCCGCGCCAACCGGCTGGCCCACCGCCTGCGCGCCCTCGGCGTCGGCCCCGAGTCGCTGGTCGCCGTGCTGATGCAGCGCACCGCCGACCTGGTGACCGCCCTGTTCGCCGTGCTCAAGGCCGGCGGCGCCTACGTGCCGCTCGATCCCAACTACCCCGAGGAGCGGATCGCCTTCGCCCTCGAGGACACCGGGGCGGCGGTGGCGATCGCCGACGAGACGCTGGCCGGCCGGCTCGGCCGGCTGCCGCGGTCGCCGGAGCGCCTGCTGACCCTGCCGGCAGACTGGGCGGACACCCGGGCCGAGGACGAGGGGGACCTCGCCGTCCCCCTCGACCCGGAGAACCTCGCCTACGTCATCTACACCTCCGGCTCCACCGGCCGCCCCAAGGGGGTCGCCATCCGCCACGCCGCGGCCGCCGCGCTGGTCCCCTGGTCGCGGACGGTGTTCCGCGACGAGGACCTCGCCGGCGTGCTCGCCTCGACCTCGATCTGCTTCGACATGTCGGTCTTCGAGCTGTTCGTGACGCTGGCGCGCGGCGGCCGCATCCTGCTCGCCGCCGACGCCCTGGAGCTGCCGCGGCTGCCGGCCGCCGGCGAGGTCACCCTCGTCGACACCGTGCCGACGGCGATCGCCGAGCTGGTGCGCGGCGGCGGGGTGCCGCGCTCGGTCCGCGTCGTCAACCTCGGCGGCGAGCCGCTCCAGCGCGCGCTGACCGACGCCGTCTACTCTCTCGGCCACGTCCGCGAGGTGATCAACCTCTACGGCCCCTCCGAGGACACCACCTTCTCCACCTGGGCGGTGATCGACCGCGGCTCGGCGGCGCCGCCGAGCATCGGCCGCCCGCTCTCCGGCTCCTGGCTCTACATCCTCGACCCGGCGCTGCGGCCGGTCCCGCTCGGGGTGCCCGGCGAGGTCTACATCGGCGGCGCCGGACTCTCCCGCGGCTACCTCAACCGGCCGGAGCTGACCGCCGAGAAGTTCGTGCCGGACCCGTTCGCCATCGCCGCTCCGGGGGGCCGCCTCTACCGCACCGGCGACCTCGCCCGCTACCGCCCGGACCGCGAGATCGACTTCCTCGGCCGTCTCGACCACCAGATCAAGGTGCGCGGCTTCCGCGTCGAGCTCGGGGAGGTCGAGGCGGCGCTGCTGCGCCATCCGGCGGTGCGCGACGCGGTGGTGACCGCGCGCGGCGACGGCGCCGACCGCGCCCTGGTCGCCTACGTGGTGGCGAACCACGAGCCCGAGCCGCCGCTGCGCGCCTGGATGCGCGAGATCCTCCCCGAGCCGATGATCCCCGCGGCGTTCGTGCGCCTGGCGGCGCTGCCGCTGACGCCGAACGGCAAGATCGACCGCAAGGCGCTGCCGGCGCCCGAGGCGGCGGCGGGAGCCGAGCCGGAGGGGCTCATCGCGCCGCGCACGCCGCTGGAGGAGGCGCTCGCCGCCATCTGGCGCGAGGTGCTGAACCTCCCCCAGGTCGGGGTCCACGACGACTTCTTCGAGCTCGGCGGCCATTCGCTGCTCGCCACCCGCGTCGCCGCCCGCGTCCGCCTGGAGCTCGGCGCCAATCTCTCAGTGCGCCAGATGTTCGAGGCCTCCACCCTCGAGACGCTGGCCAGGGCGGTGGAGGAGGCGGGGGGCTCGGCATCTTCCACCCCGGCCTCCAGGCCCGCCGGCGTGACCCGCCGGCCGGCGGACGGCCGCGACCTGCCGCTCTCGTTCTCGCAGGAGCGCCTCTGGTTCCTCGACCGCCTCGAGCCCGGCGCGGCGCAGTACAACATCGCGGTCACCGTGCGGCTCACTGGCGACCTGCGGGTCGGCGCGCTCGCCGCCACCTTCAACGAGGTGCTGCGCCGGCACGAGGCGCTGCGCACCGCCTTCGTCACCGTCGAGGGGGTGCCCCGGCAGCGGGTGCTGCCGTTCACCGAGCAGGCCGTGCCGCTGATCGACGTCTCGGGCCTGCTGCGGCCGCTGCGCGACCGCGAGGCCGGGCGCGTCGCGCAGCAGTACGCCGACTGGCACTTCGACCTGACGCGGGGGCCGATGCTGGTGACCGCCCTGCTGCGCGTCGAGCCCGACCTCCACCTCTGCGCCGCGGTGTTCCACCACATCGCCTCCGACGGCTGGTCGGCCGGCATTTTCTTCCAGGAGGTCGCGGCCCTCTACCCCGCCCTCCTGGCCGGGCTCCCCTCGCCGCTGGCCGAGCTGCCGATCCAGTACCCGGACTACGCGCTCTGGCAGCGGCGGGCGATCGCCGAGACCCTGGAGCGCGAGGTCGGCTACTGGATGGAGGGGCTGGGCGGCGAGATCGCGCCGCTCGAGCTGCCGACCGACCGGCCGCGCCCCGCCATCCAGCGCTACCGCGGCAGCAGCCGGATGCTGCGCCTGCCGGCGGCGACCGCGGCGCGGCTCAACGCGCTCTCCCGCCGCGAGGGCGCCACCCTGTTCATGACCCTGCTCGCCGCCGCCAAGGTGCTGCTGCACCGCCAGAGCGGCCAGGACGACATCCTCGTCGGCGCGCCGATTGCCGGCCGCCGCATGGTCGAGACCGAGGGGCTGATCGGCTTCTTCCTCAACACCCTGGTGCTGCGCACCGACCTCGCCGGCAACCCGTCCTTCCGCGACCTGCTGGCGCGGGTGCGCACGGTCACCCTCGGCGCCTACACCCACCAGGACGTCCCCTTCGAGGCCCTGCTGGCGCGCCTGCCGCAGCAGCGCGACCCCTCGCGGACGCCGCTGTTCCAGGTGATGTTCAACATGCTGAACATGCCCGGCGGCGAGGCGATCCAACTGCCCGGGCTGACCCTCGAGCCGTTCGCGGTCCCCGAGCTCCCCTCGAAGTTCGACCTCACCTTCTACGTCACCGAGGAGGCGGGCTCCGGGATCCTCTTCCACCTGCTCTACAACGCCGACCTCTTCGCCGAGCCGCGGATGGAGGAGCTGCTCGCTCAGCTCGGCTTCCTGCTCGAGCAGGCCGCCGACGCCCCCGAGACGCCGATCGAGTCCCTGTCGCTGGTCACCCCCCAGGCGCGGGCCGCGCTGCCCGATCCGGCGGTGCCGCTCGACGCCGCCTGGGTGGGCGCGATCCACGACCTCTTCTCGGCGCGGGCGCGGACGGACCCGGAGCGGACGGCGATCGCCGACCGCGACGGCGCCTGGAGCTACGGCGAGCTCGAGACGGCGGCCAACCGCCTCGCCCACCGGCTGCTGGCCGGCGGCGTGGAGAAGGGGGAGCGGGTGGCGATCTGGGCCTACCGCGGCGCGCCGATCGCGGCGGCGGTGCTCGCGGCGCTCAAGGCCGGCGCGGCCTTCACCATGCTCGATCCGGCCTACCCGCCGGCGCGGCTGGTCGAGATCCTGCGCGTCGCCGCGCCGCGCGCCCTGGTCCGGCTGGAGGCGGCCGGACCGCTGCCGGACGCGGTGGAGGCCTGGACCATCGAGGCCGGCTGCGCGCGGCTCGACCTGCCGCGCGGTGGCGCCGCCGCCGTGCTGGCGAGCCTCGCGGGTGCCCCCGACGAGCCGCCGGCGGTCACCATCGGGCCGGACGACGTGGCGGTGATCGGCTTCACCTCCGGCTCGACCGGCACGCCGAAGGGGATCGCCGGCCGCCACGGCCCGCTGACCCACTTCCTCCCCTGGCAGGTCGAGCGTTTCGGTCTGACCGCCGGGGACCGCTTCAGCCTGCTCTCCGGGCTGGCGCACGATCCGCTGCAGCGCGACCTGTTCACGCCGCTCTACCTGGGCGCCACGATCGTCGTCCCCGACCCCGGGGACGTCGGGGTCTCCGGCCGCCTCGCCGCCTGGATGGCGCGCGAGGGGGTGACGGTCTCCCACCTGACGCCGGCGATGGCGCAGCTCCTCACCGAGCGCCCCAGCCACGGCGCCGCCGTCGAGGCGCCCAGCCTGCGCCTCGTCCTGCTGGTGGGCGACGCGCTCACCCGGCTCGACGTGGCGCGCATCCGCCGCCTGGCGCCGGGGGTGACCTGCGTCAACCTCTACGGCTCGACCGAGACCCAGCGCGCCGTCGCCTACCACGTCGTCGAGGAGGCCGGCGACGACGCCCGGCAGGTGCTGCCGCTCGGCGCCGGCATGCGCGACGTGCAACTGCTGGTGATCAACCGTGCCGGAGGGCTCGCCGGCGTCGGCGAGGTCGGCGAGATCGCGGTGCGCAGCCCCCACCTCGCCCAAGGCTACCTGGGCGACGAGGCGCTGACCGCCGACAAGTTCCGGCCCAACCCGTTCACCGGCCAGGCCGGCGACCGCGTCTACCGCACCGGCGACCTCGGCCGCTACCTGCCGGACGGCGAGGTGACCTTCGCCGGCCGCGCCGACCTGCAGGTGAAGATCCGCGGCTTCCGCATCGAGCCGGCGGAGATCGAGGCGCGGCTGGCCGCCCTGCCCGGCGTCCGCGAGGCGGTGGTGGTGGCGCGCGAGGACCGCGGCGAGAAGCGGCTGGTGGCCTACGTCGTCGCCGAGGGGGGAGGGATCTCGCCGACAATGCTGCGCCAGGCCCTGCGCGACCGCCTGCCCGCCTACATGGTGCCGTCGGCGTTCGTGATGCTCGAACGGCTGCCGATCACGCCCAACGGCAAGGTGGACCGGCGGGCCCTCCCCGCCCCGGTCGAGGAGGCGGCGGAGGCGCGCGGCTACGCGCCGCCGGCGAGCGTGGTGGAGGAGAAGATCGCCGCCGTCTGGCGCGAGGTGCTGGGGCTCGAGAAGGTCGGCGTCGAGGACAACTTCTTCGATGTCGGCGGCCACTCGCTGCTGCTGGTGCGCCTGCACAGCCGGCTCCAGGAGGTCCTCGGCCGCGAGATCTCCCTGATGGAGCTGTTCAGCCATCCGAACATCCGCTCCCAGGCCGATCATCTGGGCGGGCGCGTCCAGGCGACGCCGCCGGCGCGCCAGCCGGCGCCGCGGCCGGAAGCGGACGGCGAGCCGGCAGCGGGCGGCGGGGTCGCCATCGTCGGCCTCGCCGGCCGGTTCCCCCAGGCCAAGGACCTCGAGGCATTCTGGAACAACCTGCGCGAGGGGGTGGAGGCGATCTCCTTCTTCTCCGACGAGGAGATCGCGGGCGACATCCATCCGGAACTGCTCACCCATCCCAGGCTGGTCAAGGCGCGGGGCGTGCTCGCGGACGAGGCGATGTTCGACGCCGATTTCTTCGACATCTCCCCGCGCCAGGCGGAGCTGATGGACCCCCAGCTCCGGCACTTCCTCGAGTGCTCCTGGGAAGCCCTGGAAAACGCCGGCTACGACCCTTCCCGTTTCCCCGGCCAGATCGGCGTCTATGGCGGCGTGACGCTGTCGACCTACTTCCTGCGCCATCTGATCGGGAACAGCCAGTTGCTCCAGCAGGTCGGCGCCTACCAGATGGCGATCGCCACCGACCGCGACTTCCTGACCACTCAGGTCTCCTACAAGCTCAATCTCCGGGGGCCGAGCGTCAACGTACAGACCGCCTGCTCGACCTCCCTGGTGGCCACCCACATGGCGGCCCTGTCGCTGCTCGCCGGCGAGTGCGACATGGCGCTGGCCGGCGGCGTGTCGATCAAGGTGCCGCAGGTCACCGGCTACCTCTACGAAGAGGGGGGCCTCGACTCCTCGGACGGCCACTGCCGCTCCTTCGACGCGCGGGCGGACGGCTCGGTCTACGGCGCCGGCGTCGGGGTCGTCGTCCTCAAGCGCCTGGAGGACGCCGTGGCCGACGGCGACACCATCCACGCGGTGATCCTGGGCTCGGCGATCAACAACGACGGCTCCGCCAAGGTCGGCTACACGGCGCCCAGCATCGAGGGGCAGAGCCGGGCGATCGCCGAGGCGCAGGCCACCGCCGGGATCGCGCCGGAGACGATCGGCTACGTGGAGTGCCACGGCAGCGCCACGGCGCTGGGCGATCCCATCGAGGTGGCGGCGCTGACCCGCGCCTTCGCCACCCCCGAGCGGGGCTTCTGCCCGATCGGGTCGGTCAAATCGAGCATCGGCCACCTCGGCGCCGCGGCGGGCGTCGCCGGCCTGATCAAGACGGTCCTCGCGCTGGAGCACGGGCAGATCCCGCCCAGCCTCCACTTCGAGACGCCGAACCCGCGGATCGACTTCGCGTCGAGCCCGTTCTACGTCAACACCAAGCTGGCCGAGTGGCCCGCCAACGGCACCCCCCGGCGAGCGGGGGTGAGCTCCTTCGGCCTCGGCGGCACCAACGCCCACGCGATCCTCGAGCAGGCGCCGTCCCCCGCGCCCACGGACCCGGGGCGCCCCTGGCAGCTCCTCGTCCTCACCGCCCGCACCGAGACCGCGCTCGAAGCCATGACCGACAACCTGGCCGGCTGGCTCGAGCGCCACCCGGAGGCGGACCTCGCCGACGTCGCCTACACCCTGCAGGTGGGGCGGCAGGCGTTCGCCTGGCGGCGCACCCTGGTCTGCCGCGACGCCGGGGAGGCCCGGCGGGCGCTCGCCGAGCGCGATCCGCGCGCCCTGCGGACGGCCTGGACCGAGGCCGGCGGCCGCGCTCCCGTGGGCTTCCTCCTGCCCGGGGTGGGCGACCACTACCCGGGCATGGCGCGCGGCCTCTACGAGAGCGAGCCGGTGTTCCGCCAGGAGCTGGACCGCTGCCTCCGGATCCTCGAAGAGCATCTGGGCCAGGACCTGCGGGAGATCCTGTTCGCCGGCGGCGACCGTGCGGAGACCGGCGGTCTCGACCTCCGCCGCATGCTGGGCCGCAACGGCCAAGCTGACGGCGGCGACGGCGAGAGCGAGGCCGCCCGGCGATTGAGCCGGACGGTCTTCGCCCAGCCCGCCGTCTTCGCCGTCGAGTACGCCCTGGCGCGCCTCTGGGAGTCCTGGGGGGTGCGGCCCGACGCGCTGCTCGGCTACAGCCTGGGCGAGTACACGGCCGCCTGTCTGGCCGGGGTCTTCTCCCTCGAGGACGCCCTGAGGCTGGTCGCCGAGCGGGCGCGCTGGATCGAGGAGCTGCCGGCAGGCGACATGCTGGCGATCCCGCTCCCCGAGGCGGCGGTGCGTCCGCTGCTCCCCGGCGGCCTCTGTATCGCGGCCACCAACGGGCCGCACCTCACGGTCGTCTCCGGCCTGGCGAAGCAGGTCGCCGCCCTCGCCGAACGGCTCGCCGCCGAGGAGGTCGTCTGCCGGCGCCTGCCGACGACCCACGCCTTCCACTCGACGATGATGGCGCCGCTCGCCGCCCGGCTGACCGAGCTGGCGCGGACGATCCCGCTCGCCCCCCCGCGCGTCCCCTGCCTCTCCAACGTGACCGGCACCTGGCTCACTCCCGAGGAGGCGACCGACCCCGGCTACTGGGCGCGCCACCTGTGCGGCACGGTCCGCTTCGCGGAGGCGCTGGAGGAGATCTGGCGGCAGCCCTCCCGCGTCCTGCTCGAGGTGGGACCCGGACAGGGGCTCTCCGCGCTGGCCCTCCAGCACCCCCTGGCGGCGGACAGGGTGGCGATCCCCTCCCTGCCGCACGCCCACGAGAAGAGCCCGGATGCCGCCTTCCTGACCGAGGCGCTCGGCCGCCTCTGGCTCGCCGGGATCGAGGTCGACTGGAGCGGCTTCCACGCCGGCGCGCACCGGCGCCGGCTGCCGCTGCCGACCTACCCCTTCGAGCGCCGCCGCTTCTGGGTGGAGCGAAGCCATGACTATCTCTCCCCCGGCGTGGAGAAAACCGACCTGCCGGTCTCCTGGCTCCGCACCCCCGCCTGGCGGCGCGCGCCCCTCCCGGCCGGTCCGCTCGCCAGCGGCGGGGCGCCCGCGCTGCTGCTGCTCGCCGCCGCCGGCAGCCCCGCTGCACGGCTCGCCGAACGGGTCGCCGAGCGGCTGGCGATCGATGGGATCGGCGGGCAGGCCCGGCCAGGGGTCGTCCCTCTCGACGGTCTCGCCGGCCTGACGGACGGCGCCCTCGCAGCAGCGGTCCAGAGCCTCGGCGCGCGCGCCGGCGGCGGCGAGATCGTCTTCGTCTCCCACGGCCTGCACGAGCTGTCCGGCGGCGATCTCCTGCCCGCGCAGGGGGCCCTGCTCGCCGCCGCCCGCCGGATCGCCGCCGAGCACGGCCTCACCTGCCGCGCTGTCGACCTGCCGCCGGTCCTCGAGACCGCGGAGCGCTGGGCGGACCGGCTGCTGACCGAGATCGCGCACGGCACCGAAGAGGTCGTCGCCTACACGCCACGCGGCCAGCGCTGGGGGCGCGCGCTGGAGCGGGCGCGCGCCGCGGGGCCCGGGCTCGAGCTCTCCGCGGGCGGCTTCTGCTTCCTGCTCGCCCGCACCGGCGAGGACGATCTGGAGACCGCCGCCGAGCGCTGGCTGGCCGGCGCCGGCGTCGAGACGCGGCGGATCGAGAGCGGCGGCGAGATCCCGGCGGCGGGCCCCGCCCCTCTCGGGGTGATCGCGGTGGCCGGCGGTGGCACCGAGACCCTGGAGGGCACCGAGCAGCGGCTCCTCGCCGCGCGGGATCTCGCCGCCGGCGGCGCCGGCTTCTGCCTCGTGCTCGCCACCACGGCCGGCGGCACGGAGCCCGCGGCCGCGGCGGCCTACGCCGGTCTCTTCGCGCTGCGCGAGCTCCAGGAGACGGATCTGCCCTGGCGGACCGTGACCTTCGAGGAGCGCGTCCCGCCGGCCGACGCGGCCGCCGAGGCCCTGGGACTGGCCGTGGCCCTCGGCGACCCGCAGGTGATCGTCGCGGCCCCCGAGCCGCCGAGGGATCAGCCGGACCCGGGCTCCCCTCGCCCCTCCGGTACGCGTCCGCGGCACCTCCAGCGGCCGCACGTGGCGCCGCGCGACGAGCACGAGGCGACGATCGCCGGCTACATGGGAAGCCTGCTCGGCATCCCGGACCTGAGCGTGCACGACAGCTTCTTCGAGCTCGGCGGCCATTCGCTGCTCGGCACCCGGCTGCTGGCGCACGTGCGCGAAAAGTTGAGGATCGAGCTGCCGCTCTCCGCCCTGTTCGAGTCCCCCACCGTGGCCGGCTTCGCGCGGCGGATCGCCGGCCGGAGGGTGGCCGGAAAAGCGGCGGAGAAGGCGGACGAGAGGATGACGGAGCTCGCGCCGGTGCCGCGCGGCGGCGCCCTCCCCCTCTCCTTCGCCCAGGAGCGCATCTGGTTCCTCGATCAGCTCCAGCCCGGCAGCGCGGCCTACAACATCCCGGTGGCGTTCCGTTTCACCGGCCCCCTCGACCCCGCCGTGGTCGGAGCGGCGCTCTCCGAGGTGGTCCGCCGGCACGAGGCCCTGCGCACCACCTTCGCCGCCCGCGACGGCTCCCCGGCGCAGATCGTCGCCGCGCCCACCCCCCTGCGCCTCCCCCGGGTGGACCTGACCGCGCTACCGGCGGCCGACCGCGAAGCCGAGATCCGCCGGCTGGCCGGCGAGGAGGCCCGCCGGCCGTTCGACCTCGCCGCCGGGCCCCTGTTGCGGGCGGCGATGATCGACCTCGGCGACCGCGACCGCCTGCTGCTGGCCAACATGCACCACATCGTCTCCGACGGCTGGTCGCTCGGGATCTTCATCAGCGAGGTCGCGGCCCTCTACGGCGCCTTCGCCGCCGGCCGCCCCTCCCCCCTGCCGGAGCTGCCGGTCCAGTATGCCGACTTCGCGGTCTGGCAGCGGCGCCGGCTCTCCGGCCCGGTCCTCGAACGGCATCTGGACTACTGGCGGCAACGCCTGGGCGGCGAGACACCCATGCTCGCCCTGCCGGCGGACCGGCCGCGGCCGGCCGCCGAGACCTTCGCCGGCGGCCGCCGCTGGCTGCACCTCGATCTGGACCTCACCCGGCGGCTCAATGCTCTGGGGCGCGAGCGGAGCGCGACGCTGTTCATGGTGATTCTCGCCGCCTTCGACGTGCTGCTCCACCGCTACACCGGCCAGGAGGATCTGGCCGTCGGCACGCCGATCGCCGGCCGCACCCGCGCCGAGATCGACGGACTGATCGGCATGTTCGTCAACACCCTGGTGCTGCAGTGCGATCTGACGGGCGATCCGACCTTCACGGAGCTGCTGGAGCGGGTGCGCGAGACCGCCGTGGGCGCCTATGCCCACCAGGAGCTGCCGTTCGAGAAGCTGGTCGAGGAGCTGCGGCCGGAGCGGAGCCTGGGGCACTCGCCGCTGTTCCAGGTCCTCTTCATCCTGCAGAACACCCCGCCGGCGACGATCGCGGGGGGCGGCGACCTCGAGATCCGGTCGCTGTCCGACGTCTACCACGGGGTGTCGCGCTTCGACCTCACGCTGTCGCTCACCGAGATCGCCACCGGGATCGGGGGGTATCTCGAGTACAAGACCGACCTGATCGACGCCGCCACCGCCGAGCGCTGGATCGGCCATCTCGGCAACCTGCTGGCGGCCGCGGCCGCCGCGCCGGAGGAGCGGATCTCCGCGCTGCCGCTGCTCGCCGCGGCCGAGCGCGACCAGCTCCTCGTGGCCTGGAACGACACCGCCCTGGAGGTCCCGGCGGCGCCGGTCCACCGCCTCTTCGAGGCGCGGGCGGAGCGCACGCCCGGCGCCGTCGCGGCCAGCTTCGCGGGCGCCTCCCTGACCTACGGCGAGCTGAACGCCCGCGCCAACCGGCTGGCGCGCCGCCTGCGCGCCGCGGGGGTGGGCCCCGAGGTCCTCGTGGGGCTCGGGCTCGAGCGGTCTCTCGATCTGCCGGTCGCCGTGCTGGCCGTCCTCAAGGCGGGCGGCGCCTACCTGCCGCTCGATCCCGACTACCCCGCCGAGCGCCTGGAGCTGATGCTGCAAGACAGCGGCGCGCGGGTGCTGATCGCCGGCGACCGCCTCGCCTCGGCCCTGCCGCGGATCGACATCCCCACGGAACCTGGAGCGGCCGGCGACGGCGCCAACCTCGACGCGGACGCCGACGCGGACGCCGACAACCTGGCCTACGTGATCTACACCTCCGGCTCGACGGGGCGGCCCAAGGGGGTGCAGGTGACCCGGCGCGCGCTCGCCAATTTCCTGGCGGCGATGCGCCACGCGCCGGGGCTGGAGGCGGCCGACACGCTGCTGGCGGTGACCTCTCTTTCTTTCGACATCGCGGTCCTCGAGCTGCTGCTCCCCCTCCTCGCCGGCGCCCGCATCGAGATCGCGCCGGCCGCGGAGGCCGCCGACGGCGCCCGGCTGCTGGCGCGGCTCCGGGATTCAGGGGCCACGGTGGTGCAGGCGACCCCCTCGACCTGGCACATGCTGCTCGACGCCGGCTGGGAGGAGCCGGCTCCCCGCCTGCGCCTGGCGCTCACCGGCGGCGAGGCCCTGCACGGCGAGCTGGCGGCGCGGCTGCGCCGGCGCGCCGGCGCGGTCTGGAACGTCTACGGCCCCACCGAGACCACGGTCTGGTCGGCGGCCCTGGCGATCGCGGAAGACGGCGGCGCCGTGCTGCCGATCGGCCGCCCGGTCGCCAACACCCGCATCCACGTCCTCGACCGGCGGCTGCGGCTGGTGCCCGTGGGCGTGCCGGGCGAGATCCTGATCGGCGGGGACGGGGTCGCCCGGGGCTACCTCGGCCGCCCCGAGCTGACGGCCGAGCGGTTCGTGCCCGACCCCTGGAGCCCGCGGGGCGGCGCGGCGCTGTACCGCACCGGCGACCTCGGCCGCTTCCTGCCCGACGGCCGCATCGAATTCCTGGGCCGCCTGGACTTCCAGGTCAAGGTCCGCGGCCACCGCGTCGAGCTGGGGGAGATCGAGGCCATCCTCGCGCTCCATCCCGGCCTGGCGCAGGCCGTGGTGGTGGCGCGCGAGGACCGCGGGGAGCGCCGGCTGGTGGCCTACGTCGTGCCGGCCAGCGGCGCGGCCCCCGCTACCTCGGAGCTGCGCGCCTTCCTGCGCGGCAAGCTGCCGGAGTACATGGAGCCGTCCGCCTTCGTCACCCTGCCGGGGCTGCCGCTGACCCCCAACCGCAAGGTGGACCGTAAGGCCCTCCCCGCCCCCGAGGCCGGCGCCGCGGCCGGCGCCTACGCGGCCCCGCGCAACCCGGCCGAGGAGGTGCTCGCCGGGATCTGGGCCGAGGTGCTGCGGGTGGAGCGCGCCGGCATCGACGACGACTTCTTCGCCCTCGGCGGCCACTCGCTGCTGGCCACCCAGGTGGCGTCGCGCGTGCGGCGGGCCTTCGGCGCGGCGCCGCCCGTGCGCTGGATCTTCGAGCGCCCGACGGTGCGCGGCTTCGCCGCCCGGCTGGCGGAGGGGAACCCGGGCGCCTTCGAGCCGCCGCCGATCGCCCTGATACCGCGCGACGGCGACCTGCCGCTCTCTTTCGCCCAGGAGCGGTTCTGGTTCCTCGATCATCTGGAGCCTGGCGGGTATGGCTACAACATCTCGGCGGCGGTCACTCTGACCGGCGAGCTCGACGTTCCGGCCCTCGCCGCGAGCTTCTCCGAGATCGTCCGCCGCCACGAGGCGCTGCGCACGGTCTTCCCCGCCCGCAACGGCGGGCCGGCGCAGACCCTGCGGCCGGCTCGCAGCCTTTCGCCGCGCCTGGTCGACCTGTCGGCCCTGCCGGCGGAGCGCCGGACCGTGGAGCGCGACCGCCAGCTCTCGGAGGAGGCCCGCCGGCCGTTCGATCTCGCGGCCGGCCCGCTGCTGCGCACCCTCCTGGTGCGGCTGAGCGAGCGCGAGCACGCGCTGGCCATCGTCGTTCACCACATCGTGGCCGACAACTGGTCGATCGGCAGGTTCGTACAAGAGGTCGGAGTCCTCTATCCGGCCGCTGCGCGGGGCGAGGCCTCGCCGCTGCCCGAGCTCACGGTCCAGTACGCCGACTATGCCGCCTGGCAGCGCGGCTGGCTGACCGGCGAGGTGCTCGACCGGCTGCTCGCCGGCTGGCGGGCGCGGCTCGCCGGCGCCCCGGCGGCGCTGGAGATGCCCACCGATTACCCCCGGCCCGCGGTGCAGACCTTCCGCGGCGGCAAGGTCCACTGGGTGCCCGGGGACGGGCTGACCCGCTCCCTGCACGCCCTGGCCCGCGGCGAGGGGGTCACCCTGTTCATGGTCCTGCTCGCCGCCTACCAGAGCCTGCTCCATCACTACAGCGGCCAGCCGGAGATCGTGGTGGGCGCCCCGATCGCCGGCCGCAACCGCGAGGAGATCGAGCCGCTGATCGGCGTCTTCATCAATACCCTGGCGTTGCGCGGCGACCTCACCGGCACCCCCTCGTTCCGCGAGCTGCTGGCGCGGGTCCGCGAGGTCGCGCTGGAGGCCTACGCCCTCCAGGACCTCCCCTTCGAGAAGCTGGTCGAGGAGCTCAAGCCCGCCCGCCACCTGGCCCGCACGCCGCTGTTCCAGACCATGATCGTGCTGCAGAACGCGCCGGCCGGCGGGCTGGAGATGCCCGGCCTGAGTCTGTCTCCCCTGCCGCTGGCGAGCGGCGCCGCCCAGTACGAGCTGACCTTCTGGCTCGGCGAGCCCGCGGCGGGGCTCGCCGGCACCCTCGAATACAACGCCGACCTCTTCGAGCGCGGCACGGCCGAGCGCCTGGCGCGGCACTTCCAGATCCTGCTGGAAGCGGCCGTGGCCGATCCCGCCCGCCCCATCGCGGACCTCCCCCTCCTCTCGCCCGCAGAGCTCTGGCAGATCCTGACCTCCTGGAACGATACGAGGGTGGAGTGGGCGGCGGCCGCGCCGGTCCACCGGCTGGTCGAGATGCAGGCGGCGGCCACGCCCGACGCGGTCGCCGTGGCGGCCGGGAACGGCGAGATCAGCTACCGGACCCTCGACGAGCGCGCCAACCAGCTCGCCCATCACCTGCGCGGCCTCGGCGTCGGGCCGGAGGTGGCGGTGGGGGTATGCCTGGAGCGTACCGCCGAGCTGCCGGTGGCGCTCCTCGCCGTGCTCAAGGCCGGCGGCGCCTACGTGCCGCTCGACCCCTCCTACCCGCGCGAGCGGCTCGCCGTCATGCTGGAGGACTCGGCCGCCCCGGTGGTGGTCACCCAGGAGTCCCTGCGCGACGTCCTGCCGCCGCACCGCGCCTGGGTGATCTCGCTCGACGGCAACGCGTCGGCCATCGAGCTGGAAAGCCCGGAGCCGCCCGGCGTCGAGGTCGGCGCCGCGAACCTCGCCTACGTCCTCTTCACCTCCGGCTCGACCGGCCGGCCCAAGGGCGTGCAGGTGCCGCACGGCGCGCTGACCAACTTCCTGCTGTCGATGCGCGAGCGCCCCGGGCTCGGCGCCGCCGACATCCTGCTCGCCGTGACCCCGGTCTCCTTCGACATCGCGGGCCTCGAGATCTACCTGCCGCTGCTCGCCGGCGCGCGGGTCGTGCTGGCGAGCCGCGAGGAGGCCCAGGACGGCGCGCTGCTCCAGGCTCTGCTCGCCCGCTCCGGCGCCACGGTGATGCAGGCGACCCCGGCCACTTGGCGTCTGCTGGTGGAGACCGGCTGGCAGGGCGGCGACCGCCGGCTGAAGGCCCTCTGCGGCGGCGAGGCCCTGCCCGAGGCTCTCGCCGGGCAGCTCGGCAGCCGGACCGCCGAGCTCTGGAACCTCTACGGCCCCACCGAGACCACCGTCTGGTCGACCGTCCAGCAGGTGCTCGCCGGCCGCCGGCCGACCCTCGGCCGTCCGATCGCCAACACCCAGGTCTACGTCCTCGAGCCCGCGGGGCAGCCGGCGCCCGCCGGCGTGCCCGGCGAGCTGCTGATCGGGGGCGACGGCGTGGCCCGCGGCTACTTCGGCCGGCCGGACCTCACCGCCGAGCGCTTCGTGCCCGACCCCTTCCAGGGCGGCGGCGCCCGCCTCTACCGCACCGGCGACCTCGCCCGCTTCCGCGCCGAAGGGGACCTGGAGTTCCTCGGCCGCATCGACTTCCAGGTCAAGGTGCGCGGCTATCGCATCGAGCTCGGCGAGATCGAGGCCGTCCTCGAACGCCACCCCGCCGTGGCGCAGGCCGTGGTGGTGGCGCGGACCGCGCGCGAGGGGGACGCCCTCCTGGTGGCCTACGCGGTCCCCGCGACCGTCGATCCCCAGGCACTACGGGCCTGGGCTCGCGAGCATCTGCCCGACTACATGGTCCCCGCGGCGGTGGTGGCCCTGGACGCCCTCCCCCTCACTCCCAACGGCAAGGTGGACCGCAAGGCCCTCCCCGCCCCCGAGGCCGGCATCACGGCGGGGGCGGCCTACGCGCCCCCGCGCAACCCGGTCGAGGAGGTGCTGGCAGGGATCTGGGCCGAGGTGCTGCGGCTGGAGCGCGTCGGCATCGACGACGACTTCTTCGCCCTCGGCGGCCACTCGCTGCTCGCCACCCGGGTGCAGTCCCGGGCGTGGGCGGCGCTGGGCGTCGAGCTCTCCCTGCGGAACCTCTTCAAGACCCCGACCATCGCGGCCCTGGCCCGGGAGATCGAGGGGCTGCGGCAGGGCGTTCAGGCGCCCCCCATCCGCCCCGTGCCGCGCGCCGGCGGCCTGCCGCTCTCTTTCGGCCAGCGGCGGCTCTGGTTCCTGAACCGCCTGGAGCCCGACAGCCCGGCCTACAACATCCGCTTCGCCCTGCGCCTGATCGGCGATCTGGACGCGGAGACTCTCGCCAGGAGCCTGGGCGAGATCGTGAGACGCCACGAGGCGTTGCGCACGACGTTCCGGACGGAAGGGAGCCAGCCGGTGCAGCGGATCGAACCGCCGCGGGCCCTGCCGCTGGCGGTGGTCGATCTTTCCGGATTGCCCGCGGAAGATCGGCAGGAACGGGCGCGGCGGCTGGCCGCGGAAGAGGCGGGGCGGCCTTTCGATCTCGAAGCCGGCCCGCTCCTGCGCGCGCGCCTGCTGCGGCTCGGTCCCGCGGAGCACGTGGCCCTGCTGACGCTCCACCACATCGTGGCGGACGGCTGGTCGGTGGGCGTGCTGGCCCGCGAACTCGCGGCGCTCTACGGGGCGTTCGCGGCCGGCGAGGCCTCGCCGCTGCCCGAGCTGCCGCTCCAGTACGCCGATTACGCCGTCTGGCAGCACGACTGGCTGCGCGGCGAGGTTCCCGCGGACCAGCTCGCTTACTGGCGCCGGCGGCTGGCGGGCGCTCCGGCCCTGCTCGAGCTGCCCACGGACCGGCCCCGTCCCCCGGTGCAGCGCTTCCAGGGCGGCCTGCGGCGGCTCCTCCTCCACCCGGAGCTGGTCCGCCCGTTGCGGAGCCTGGGCCAGAGGCGGGGCGCGACGATGTTCATGACCCTGTTCGCCGCCCTGACCGCCCTGCTGCGGCGGTACACGGGCCAGGAGGATATCGTCCTCGGCACGCCGATCGCCGGCCGTGGCCGGGTAGAGACGGAAGCGCTGATCGGGCTCTTCCTCAACACCCTGGTGCTGCGCGCCGACCTGGCCGGCGACCCCGATGTCCACACTCTTCTCGACCGTGCCCGCGACGTCTCCCTCGAGGCCTACGAGCACCAGGATCTGCCGTTCGAGAAGCTGGTCGACGAGCTGGACCTGCCGCGGGACCTCTCCCACACCCCTCTGTTCCAGGTCCTCCTGGTCCTGCAGAACGCCCCGATGGAGCCGCTGGAGCTGCCCGGGCTCACCCTCCTGCCGCTGCCCGGAATCGAGGGGACGACGTCGAAATTCGACCTGTCGGTCAGCTTCACCGAAATGGGCGAGGGGCTCGCCGGGATGTGGATGTACAACGGCGATCTGTTCGATCCGGCGACGGCCGAGCGGATGTGCGGCCACTTCGAGCGGCTGCTGGCCGCCATGGCCGCGGAGCCGGCGCGGCGGCTCTCGGAGCTCGACCTGCTCACCGGCGCCGAGCGCCAGCAGCTCCTCGAATGGAACGGCACGGCGGTGGACTACCCGCACGAGCGCTGCCTGCACGAGTGGATCGAGGAGCAGGCGGCGCGCGCGCCGGAGGCGGTGGCCGTGGTCTATGAGGGGGAGTCGCTCACCTACGGCGAGCTCGACGCGCGGTCGCAGCGGCTGGCGCGGGTGCTGCGGGGCCTGGGAGCCGGACCCGAGACGCGGGTCGGGATCTGCGTCGAGCGGTCGCTCGAAATGATGGTCGGGCTGCTGGGCATCCTCAAGGCCGGCGCCGCCTACGTGCCGCTCGATCCCTCCTATCCCGCGGACCGGCTGGCCTTCATGCTGGAGGACTCGCAGCGCGGTCTCCCGTCGCCGCTGCTGCTGACCCAGAAGCGCCTGCTCGGCGTGCTGCCGGAGCACGCCGCCCGCGTGGTCTGCCTGGACGAGCCGCTGCCCGGGATCCAGGAGCCCGAAATCCAGGAAAAGGCCGCCGGCGCGCCGGATGCCGGCCATCTCGCCTACGTGATCTTCACCTCCGGCTCGACCGGGCGTCCGAAGGGCGCCATGAACAGCCACCGGGGGATCGTCAACCGGCTGCTGTGGATGCAGGAGACCTTCGGTCTGACCCCGGAGGACCGGGTCGTCCAGAAGACGCCGTTCAGCTTCGACGTCTCGGTCTGGGAGCTGTTCTGGCCGCTGATGGTGGGAGCGCGGCTGGTGATCGCCCGTCCGGGCGGCCACCAGGAAGCGGCCTACCTGACGGGGCTGATCGCGCAGGAGGGGGTGACGACGATCCACTTCGTGCCCTCGATGCTCCAGGTCTTCCTGGAGGCGCCGGGGCTGGACCGCTGCGGCTCGCTCCAGCGAGTGGTGGCGAGCGGCGAGGCGCTGCCCGCGGACCTCGAACGCCGGTTCTTCGAGCGGCTGGGGTGGACCGGGGCGGGCCTGTTCAACCTCTACGGCCCGACGGAGGCGGCGGTGGACGTGACGGTCTGGGCCTGCGAGCCGGACAGCCGGCGTCCGTCGGTGCCCATCGGCAGGCCGATCGCCAACACTTGCATCCACCTGCTGGACCGCCATCTGCGGGAGGTGCCGGCCGGGGTGCCGGGCGAGTTGCACATCGGCGGCGCGCAGGTGGGCAGGGGCTATCTGGACCGTCCCGGCCTGACCGCCGAGCGGTTCATCCCCGATCCGTTCGGCGGGCCGGGGGACCGGCTGTACAGGACCGGGGACCTGGCGCGGCATCTGGCGGACGGCGCGGTCGAGTTCCTTGGCCGCATCGACCATCAGGTGAAGATCCGGGGCTTCCGGATCGAGCTCGGGGAGATCGAGTCCGCCCTGGCGGCACACCCCGCGGTGCGCGAGGCGGCGGTGGTGGCGCGGCAGGGCTCGTCCGGTCTCGGCGCCGGCGACTGGCGCCTGGTGGCCTACGTGGTGCCGGAAACGGGGCGGGAGATCGATCCGGCCGGCCTGAGGTCCGCCCTGGCGGCGTCGCTGCCCGAGTACATGCTGCCGTCGTCCTGGGTGGCGCTGGCGGCGATGCCGCTGTCGCCCAGCGGCAAGGTGGACCGCCGGGCGCTGCCCCGGGAGGAGCGCGCCACCGGCGCCGGAGCGGAAGCCGTGGCGCCGCGCGACGCCCTGGAGCTCTACCTGGCCGCGCTGTGGAGCGAGCTCCTGGGCGTCGAGGCGGTCGGCATCCACGACGACTTCTTCGCCATGGGCGGCAACTCGATCACCGGCGCCGTGCTGATCAACCGGCTGCAGGAGCGGCTGGGCGACATCGTGCACGTGGTGGTGCTCTTCGACGCGCCGACGGTGGCCAGCCTGAGCGCCCATCTGGCGCGCGAGCACGCCGCCGCGGTGTCCCGGGCCTTCGGCCTGGAGGTCCTCGCGAGCTCGCCCACGGCGGCGAGCCCGAGCGGCGGCCGGGTCGGCGCCGCGGAGATCGAGCGCTTCCGCGCGCTGATCCCGGCGCCGCCGGCGGCGCCACCGGCTCCCGCGACGAAGAACCGGCGGGCGATCTTCGTCCTGTCGCCGCCGCGCTCGGGCTCGACGCTGCTGCGGGTGATGCTGGGCGGCCATCCGCGGCTGTTCTCGCCGCCGGAGCTCGAGCTGCTGGGCTTCGGCACCCTGGCCGAGCGGCGCGACGCCTTCCCGGGGCGCGACAGCTTCTGGCTGGAGGGCGCCCTCCGCGCCGTTATGGAGATCCGCCGTTGCGGCCCGGACGAGGCCAGGGCGTTGATGACGGATCTGGAGGAGCGGGGGGTCACCACGGCGGAGCTCTACGGGCTCCTCCAGGAGTGGCTGGGCGACCGTGTGCTGGTCGACAAGACGCCCTCCTACGCCCTCGACCCGGCCGTGCTCCAGCGCGCCGAGGAGGTCTTCGAGGAGCCCGTCTACATCCACCTGATCCGCCACCCCTACGGGATGATCCACTCGTTCGAGGAGGCCAGGCTCGACCAGCTCTTCTTCCGCCGCGAGCACTCGTTCGGCCGCCGCGAGCTGGCCGAGCTGATCTGGCTGGTGAGCCACCGCAACATCGCGGGCTTTCTGGCGTCGGTGCCGGCCGAGCGCCAGCACTGGGTGCGCTTCGAGGACCTCGTGGCCGATCCGGAAGCGGCGCTGCGGGGGCTGTGCGCTGCCCTGGGGATCGACTACCACCCGGACATGGCCGAGCCCTACAAGGAGAAGTCGGCGCGCATGACCGACGGCCTGCACGCCGAGTCGCGCATGCTGGGCGACGTCAAGTTCCACCGCCATTCCGGAGTGGACCGGCAGACGGCCGAGCGCTGGCGGGAGGCCTACCGCCAGGACTTCCTCGGCGAGGCCACCTGGGAGCTGGCCGGGGAGCTGGGTTACCCGATGGAGCGGGCGGCGGCGGCGGCCTGGAGGCCGATCGGGCCGGCCCTCGCCGAGCCGGGGAGCGCGTGGCCGCTCTCCTTCTCCCAGGAGCGGCTGTGGGTGCTGGACCGGATCGACCCGGGCAGCCCGGCCTACAACATCCCCGTCGCCGTGCGGTTGAGCGGCCGGCTGGACGCGGGCGCCCTGGCGGCGAGCCTGACCGAGGTCGTCCACCGTCACTCGGTGCTGCGGTCGTTCTTCGCCGAGACCGGCGATGGACCGGTGCAGATCGTGGCCGCCGCCGGGCCGGTGCCACTGCCGGTGATCGATCTGGAAGCCCTGCCGGCCGCCGTCCGGGAGATCGAGGCGCGGCGGCTGTCGCGGGAATTCGCGCGGCTGGCGTTCGACCTCGCGCGGGGCCCGATGGTGCGCGCCCGGCTGGTGCGTTTCGAGGCTGGTGAGCACGCGGCCCTGTTCACGATGCACCACATCGCGAGCGACGGCTGGTCGACCGGCGTGCTGATCGGCGAGGTCTCGGCGCTCTACACCGCCTTCTGCGAGGGCCGGCCGTCGCCGCTGCCCGCGCTGCCGATCCAGTATCTCGACTACGCCCGCTGGCAGCGGGACTGGCTCACCGCGGAGGTCCTGGAGCGGGAGCTCGCCTACTGGCGCGAAGCGCTCGCCGGGATCACCACGCTGCAGCTCCCGACCGATCGGCCCCGACCGCCGTTCCAGACCTTCCTCGGCGCTGCCCAGGGCTTCACCGTGCCGGCGCCCACCGCGGCGGCCCTCAAGGCTCTGGGCCAGCGCCAGGGCGGCACGCTGTTCATGGTGCTGCTCGCCGCCTTCGCGACCCTGCTCCGGCACTATTCGGGCCAGGACGACATCGCCATCGGCTCGCCGACCGCCAACCGGACGCGCGCGCAGCTCGAAGGGCTGATCGGCTTCTTCGTCAACACGATCGTCCTGCGCAGCGACCTCTCGGCGGCGCCGGGCTTCGAGAGCCTGCTCGCCCAGGTGCGCCGGGCCACGCTGGCGGCCTTCGCCCACCAGGAGCTGCCGTTCGAGAAGGTGGTCTTCGGGCTGCAGCCGGAGCGCAACCTGGCGGTGTCGCCGCTGTTCCAGGTGATGTTCGCCATGCAGAACGCGCCGATGGGGAGCCTGTCGCTGCCGGGGCTGACACTGAGCCCCTTCGCCACCGAGATCGGCACGGCGAAGTTCGACCTGACGCTCAACGTGTTCGAGGCGCCGGGAGGCCTCGCCGGGTCCCTGGAGTACAACACCGACCTGTTCGACCGCTCGACGATCGACCGCATGCTGGGCCATCTCGGAAGGCTCCTGGAGGCGGTGGCGGAGAAGCCGGAGACGAGCGTGGCCGACCTGCCTCTCCTCTCGGCCGGCGAGCGCGAGCAGTTGCTGGTCGAGTGGAACGCGACCGGCCGCGAGGTGCCGGCGGGACAGGTCCACGAATGGATCGCCGCCCGGGCGGCGCGGGCTCCGGAGGCCGTCGCGGTGACCGCCGGTGGAACGGAACTCACCTACCAGGCCCTGGACGCCCGGGCCAACCAGCTCGCCCATCACCTGCGGCGCCTCGGCGTCGGCCCGGAGGTGGCGGTGGGCGTCTGCCTCGACCGCTCGGTCGACCTGCCGGTGGCGCTTCTGGCGGTCTGGAAGGCGGGCGGCGCCTACGTGCCCCTCGACCCCTCCTACCCGCGCGAGCGGCTGGCCTGGATGCTGGAGGACTCGGCGGCGCCGGTGGTGATCTCCCAGGAGTCCCTGCGCGCGGCGCTCCCCGCGCACGGCGGCTGGGTGGTCTCCCTCGACGCGGACGCCCCCGCCATCGGGCTGGAGAGCCCGGAGGACCCGCGGGTGGAGGCCGATGCCGCGAACCTGGCCTACATCCTCTACACCTCGGGCTCGACGGGGAGGCCGAAGGGGGTCCAGGTGCCCCACGGCGCCCTGGCCAACTTCCTCCTCTCCATGCGCGAGCGGCCGGGGCTCGACGGCGACGACGTGATGCTGGCCGTGACGCCCATCTCCTTCGACATCGCCGGCCTGGAGCTCTACCTGCCGCTCCTCGCCGGCGCGCGGGTGACGCTGGCGAGCCGCGAGGAGGCCCAGGACGGCGCCCGCCTGCAACGGCTGATCGCCGCGGCCGGCGCCACCATAATGCAGGCGACGCCGGCGACCTGGCGCCTGCTCGTGGAGTCGGGCTGGAAGGGGGATCGCCGGCTCAAGGCCCTCTGCGGCGGCGAGGCGCTCCCGGAGACCCTGGCCGGGCAGCTCCTCGAGCGCGCCGGCGAGGTGTGGAACCTCTACGGGCCCACCGAGACCACAGTCTGGTCCACGGTCCAGCCGGTCGCCCCGGGCCTCGAGGTCACCCTCGGCCGGCCGATCGCCAACACGCAGGTCTACGTGCTCTCCCGCGACGGCAACCCGGCGCCCCTGGGCGTGCCCGGCGAGCTGCTGATCGGCGGCGGCGGCCTGGCCCGCGGCTACTTCGGACGCCCCGACCTGACCGCCGAGCGTTTCGTGCCCGATCCCTTCCGGAGCGGCGGCTCACGCCTCTACCGGACGGGCGACCTCACCCGCTTCCGCCCGGACGGCCACCTGGAGTTCCTCGGCCGCATCGACTTCCAGGTGAAGGTGCGCGGCTACCGTATCGAGCTGGGCGAGATCGAGACCGTCCTCGGCCGGCACCCGGGCGTGGCGCAGGCGGTGGTGGTGGCCCGCGCCGGACGCGAGGGGGACGCCGTCCTCGCCGCCTACCTGGTGCCGCCCCCGGGAGCCGGCACCGTCGACGTCGAGGACGCGCGGGCCTTCGCGCGGGAACGGCTGCCGGAGTACATGGTGCCGTCCGCCTTCATGGTCCTGGAGGCCCTCCCCCTGACCCCCAACGGCAAGGTGGACCGCAAGGCCCTGCCGGCGCCGGAGCGCGCCGCGGCCGCGGCCGGCTACGTCCCCCCCTCGACCCCCACCGAGGAGATCATCGCCACCCTCTGGGCCGAGGTGCTCGGGGTGGAGCGGGTGGGCGCGCGGGACAACTTCTTCGAGCTGGGCGGCCACTCGATCCTGGCCACCCGGCTGATGTTCCGCATCGCCGAACGGCTGGGCACCGACCTGCCGCTGCGCGCCCTGTTCCAGGCCCCCACCGTGGCCGAGCTGGCCGCCGCCGTGGCGGCGCGCCGGGCCGAGGGGGTGGAAGACTTCGCCGGCGCCCTGCCGCAGGTCGAGCCGAACGCCGCCGAGGCCCATCTGCCGTTCCCGCTGACCGACGTGCAGGAGGCCTACTGGATCGGCCGTAGCGGCGCGCTCGAGCTCGGCGCGGTCTCGACCCACCTCTACTTCGAAGTCGACGTGCCGGAGCTCGACGTCGCGCGCCTCAACCACGCGCTACGGCGGCTCATCGATCGCCACGGCATGCTGCGGGCGATCGTGCTCTCCGACGGCCGGCAGCAGATCCTCGCCGCGGTGCCCCCCTACTCCGTGGCCGTGCTCGACGTGCGCGGGCTCGACGCCGGGCCGGCCGAGCGCGGGCTGCTGGAGGTCCGCGACCGGATGTCGCACCAGGTGCTGCCGGCCGACCGCTGGCCGCTGTTCGAGATCGCGATCTCCCTCGTCGACGACCGGGTACGGATGCACGTCAGCCTCGACCTGCTGATCGGCGACGCCTGGAGCTTCCGCATCCTCGGCCGCGAGTTGGGGGCGTTCTACCTGGAGCCCGGTCTGGAGCTCCCCCCGCTCGAGCTCTCGTTCCGCGACTACGTGGTGGCCGAGGCGGCGCTGCGCGAATCGCGCGCCTACCAGCGGGCGCTCGCCTACTGGCGCGAGCGCCTGTCCACGCTGCCGCCCGCGCCCGCGCTGCCGCTCGCCAAGAGCCCGGCGGAGATCGCGGCGCCGCGCTTCGTGCGCCGCCACGGCCGGCTCGAACGCAAGGCCTGGGAGCGTCTGAAGAACCGGGCGAGCCGCGCCGGGCTCACCCCCTCGGGCGTGCTGCTCGCCGCCTGGACCGAGATCCTCGCCGCCTGGAGCGAGAACCCGGACCTGACGATCAACCTGACGCTGTTCAACCGCTTGCCCCTGCACCCGCAGGTGGACGAGATCGTCGGCGACTTCACCTCGGTGACGCTGCTGGCGGTGGAGCGGGCCCCGGGCGCCAGCTTCGAGGCGCGGGCGCACGGGATCCAGGGGCGGCTCTGGGACGACCTCGACCACCGGCTGGTGAGCGGCATCCGCGTGCTCCGCGAGCTCTCGCGGCTGCGCGGCGGGGTGGGCACGACGATGCCGGTGGTCTTCACCAGCACGCTGAACCAGACGGAGAAGGTGGCCCCAGAGACGGAGGAGGAGCAGGAGCAGCAGCCGTCGGGGAGCGGCGGATGGGTCTACGGCATCTCGCAGACGCCGCAGGTCTGGCTCGACCACCAGGTCACCGAGAGCCGGGGGGAGCTCAGCTACAAGTGGGACGCCGTCGAGGAGCTGTTCCCGGCCGGGATGCTCGACGACATGTTCGCCGCCTACGAGGGTCTGGTCGGGCGGCTGGCGGATGCCGGCGAGGCCTGGAGCGAGCCGGTGCGCGACCTGCTCCCGGCGAGCCAGCTCCGCCTGCTCGCCGAGTACAACGCCACCGCCGCGCCGGTGCCGGCGGGGCTCCTGCACGAGCCCTTCCTGACCCAGGCGGCGCGGCACCCGGACGCCCCCGCCGTGATCACCTCTACGAAGCGGGTGACCTACGGCCAGCTCGACCGCGCCTCGCTCGCCCTCGCCCACCGCCTGCGGCGCCTGGGGGTGCGGCCGAACCAGCTCGTCGGCATCGTCATGGAGAAGGGGTGGGAGCAGGTGGTGGCGGCCCTCGCCATCCTGCGCGCCGGCGGCGCCTACCTGCCGATCGACGCCCACCTCCCGGCCGAGCGCATCGGCTACCTGCTGGAGCGCGGCGAGGTCGCAGTCGCCCTCACCCAGGCCCCCTTCGCCGCCGCCCTCGAGGGATCCGCCGGCGTGGCAAGGATCGTGGTGGACGACTCCGGCTTCGCGGGCGCGCCCCTGGAGCCGCTGCCGGCGGCGCAGGGGCCGGAGGACCTGGCCTACGTCATCTTCACCTCCGGCTCCACCGGCCTGCCCAAGGGGGTGATGACCGACCACCGGGGCGCCCTCAACACCTGCGTGGACGTCAACCAGATCTTCGGGGTCGGCCCGGCCGACCGGGTGTTCGCCCTGTCGCAGCTCAGCTTCGACCTCTCGGTCTACGACATCTTCGGGCTGCTCGCCGCCGGCGGCGCCCTGGTGATCCCCGACGCCGGGACCCAGCGCGACCCGCGCCACTGGGCGGAGCTGGCCGCCGGCGAGAGGGTGACGATCTGGGACTCGGTGCCGGCGCTGATGGAGATGCTGGTCGAGTACGGAGCCGGCCGCCCCGGCGCCCTCGGCTTCCCGCTGCGCGCCGTGACGATGTCGGGCGACTGGATCCCGCCCAGTCTGCCGGACCGCATCCGGGCGGCCTTCCCCGGTGTCCAGATCGTCGGCATGGGCGGCGCCACCGAGGCTTCGATCTGGTCGATCCACTACCCCATCGGCGAGGTCGGAGCCGGCCAGGTGAGCATCCCCTACGGCCGGCCGATGCGGAACCAGACCTTCCACGTCCTCGACCGCGACCTGGAGCCGCGGCCGGTCGGCGTGCAGGGGCACCTCTACATCGGCGGCATCGGCCTCGCCCAGGGGTACTGGCGCGACGAGGAGAAGACGCGCGCCTCCTTCCCCACCCACCCGCGGACCGGCGAGCGGCTCTACCGCACCGGGGACCTCGGGCGCATGCTCCCCGACGGCAACATCGAGTTCCTCGGCCGCGACGACTTCCAGGTCAAGGTCCAGGGGCACCGCATCGAGCTGGGCGAGATCGAGTCCGCCCTCGCGCAGCACCCGGCGGTGGCGGCGGCCGTGGTCACCGCCCACGGCGACCTGCGCGGTGCCAAGCAGCTCGCCGGCTACGTCGTGCTCAAGACGGCCGGCGAGGGCCTGAGCGCGGGCCAGGTGGGCCAGAGGGAGGCGCTGCGCCGCGAGGGGGTCCGCGCCTGGGCCGACCTGCCTCAGAGCGGCGAGGCGGAGCCCCCCGCCCTCCTGGAGCGGCGCCGCTTCCATCGCGTGCCGGTCCCCCTGGACGACCTCGGCGCCGTCCTCGCCGCGCTGCTGCCGGTCCAGATCGAGGGCTCGCCGTTCCCCAAGCAGCGCTACGGCTCGGCGGGCAACCTCTACCCGGTGCAGGCATACGTCTACGCCGCGCCCGGGCGGCTGGAGGGCCTGCCGGCCGGCGCCTACTACTACGACCCGAGCGGCCACGGGCTGGTGCTGCTGGCCGCCGGCGAGCGGATCGGCGCCGGGCTGTTCGCCGCCGCCGACCGCCCCGCCTTCGAGGAGGCCGGGTTCGCCATCTTCCTCGTCGCCCGCATGGCCGCCATCACGCCGCTCTACGGCGCGGTGAGCCGCCGGTTCGCGGCCCTCGAGGCCGGCCTGATGGCCGAGCTGCTGGCCGGCGCGGCGGCGGAGCACGGCCTCGGCCTCTCGCCGGCCGCGGGGGGTCTCGGCGAGCTGCGCGAGGTCCTCGGCCTCGCGGAGAGCGACGAGCCGGTGCAGGCCCTGCTGGGAGGCTTCGTCGATCCCGACCGCGAGGCGCCTCCCGCGGAGCCCTTCACCGCCGGCGGCGAGGAAGAGCCGGCAGCGGCGCCCGGCCCCGTCCTCACCAACCCGCTCGAGCGGCTGCGGTTCAAGACCGCCCACCACGGACTGCGCCCCGACGAGGGCCGGCCGCGGATCGAGCTGCCGAGGCCGCACCTGAGCCCGGAGCGGATCGAGGCCCTCTATGTCGCCCGCCGCAGCTACCGGCGGTTCACGGCAGGGGAAGCGGTCCCCCTCGCCGACCTCGGCGCCCTGCTCGCGGCCCTGCCCCCGGTCTTGCCGCCGGGATCGGAAGAGCCGGCACTCGATCTCCTCCTCTACGTCAAGCCTGGCGGGATCGAGGGCCTCCCGGGCGGCACCTACGCCTGCGAGCCCGGGGCGCGCCGGCTGACGATGCTCGAGGAGGGGGCCACGCTCACCGCCGCCCTCTACGACCCGGTCAACCGCGACGTCTTCGAGCAGGCGGGCTTCGCGCTCCTGTTCATCGCCCGCGCCTCCTCCCTGCGCTCCGGCCACCACCGGCGCCAGGTGGCGCTGGAAGCCGGCCGGCGGACGCAGATCCTGGAAACCGCCGCGCCGGCCCGCCGCATCGGCCTCGCCCAGATGGGCGGCCTGCGGCTCGATCCGGTACGCGCCTTCTTCCGTCTGGAGCCGGGCGACGAGCTGGTCCACACCCTCCTCGGCGGACGCATCACTGCGGATCAGACCCGCATGCCCGCCTACCTCGCCGAGGTGGCGGAGTACCACGCCCTGGAGAACGGCACCGGCGAGGCTCCGCGGGCCGCCGCGCCGGCGGTGGACGTCCTCGCCGGGATCCGCGAGTTCCTCCGCGGTAAGCTGCCGGAGTACATGGTGCCCACTCATCTCTTGCGGCTCGACTCGCTACCGCTGTCGTCCAACGGCAAGGTGGACCGCAAGGCGCTGCCCGAGCCCGAGCTCCTGCGCGCGGCCGAGACCCCCTCCGGCGACGCCTACGTGGCGCCGGAGAGCGATCTCGAACAGGTGATCGCCGGCGTGGTGGCGCAGGTCCTGGGGCTCCCCCGGGTGAGCGCGCACGACAATTTCTTCGATCTCGGCGCCAACTCGATCCATGTGGTGCGCGTCCACAACGCGCTCCACGCCACCCTCGGCCGCGAGATCTCTCTGATCGACATGTTCAACCACCCGAGCGTCCACCGGCTCGCCCGGCACCTGGGCGGACACCTGGGCGGAGGGGGCGGCGGCGCCGCCCCGCCCGCGCCGTCGGAGGCCGAGGAGAGGTCCGAGCGGCTCCGCGAGGGCAAGGACTGGCGCAAGCAGCGGCTGCAGAAGCGGAAGACCGAGAAGGGATAGACGAGAGATGAGCAACGAAACCGAAACCCCCGCGGAGTGGAACGGCTCCGAGGTCGCCATTCTCAGCATGGCGGGCCGCTTTCCGGGCGCCCCGACCGTCGAGCAATTCTGGGAGAACCTGAAGAACGGCGTCGAGTCGATCCGCTTCTTCACCGACGAGGAGCTGCTCGCCGCCGGGGTCTCCCCCGCGCAGCTCGCGGATCCGGCCTACGTCAAGGCGCGGCCGGTGCTCGACGACATCGAATGGTTCGACGCCGGCCTGTTCGGCATCCCGCCGCACGAGGCCCGCCTCATCGACCCGCAGCAGCGGATCTTCCTGGAGTGCGCCTGGGAGGCGCTGGAGCGGGCCGGCTACAACCAGGAGTCCTACTCCGAGCTGGTCGGGGTGTACGCCGGCGCGGAGCTCAGCATGTACCTCCAGAACCTCTTCTCCCAGCCGGACATCTTCGAGACCGCCAGCCTGCTGCAGATCGAGATCGGCAACGACAAGGACTACGTGGCCACCCGGGCCTCCTACAAGCTGAACCTGCGGGGCCCGAGCCTGACGGTGCAGACGGCCTGCTCGACCTCCCTGGTGGCCGTCCACCTCGCCTGCCAGTCCCTGCTCTCCGGTGAGTGCGACCTCGCCCTGGCGGGGGGGGTCTCGCTGAAGCTCCCGCATATCAACGGCTACCCCTCCCGCGAGGGGAGCATGCACTCTCCCGACGGCCACTGCCGCTCCTTCGACGCCGCCGCGGGGGGCACGATCTTCGGCAGCGGCCTGGCGGTGGTCGTCCTCAAGCGGCTCGCCGACGCGCTGGACGACGGCGACGTGATCCACGCCGTGATCAAGGGGTCGGCGATCAACAACGACGGCGCGGTCAAGATCGGCTACAGCGCCCCCGGCCCCGAAGGTCAGTACCAGGTGATCCGCGCCGCCCAGCTCGCCGCCGAGGTGGACCCCGAGACGATCACCTATGTCGAGGCCCACGGCACCGGCACCGCGATCGGCGATCCGATCGAGGTGGCCGCCCTCACCCGCGCCTTCCGCGCGACGACGGAGAGGAAGGGGTTCTGCGCCCTCGGCTCGGTGAAGAGCAACGTCGGGCATCTGCGCTCGGCCGCCGGCACCACCGCCCTGATCAAGGCGGCGCTCGCCTTGAAGCACCGCCAGATCCCGGCCAGCCTGCACTTCGAGCGGCCCAACCCGCAGATCGACTTCGCGAACAGCCCGTTCTACGTCAACACCCGGCTCGCCGACTGGCAGCCGGAGGGAGTGCCCCGGCGCGCCGGCGTCAGCTCCTTCGGCGTCGGCGGCACCAACGCCCACATCATCCTCGAGGAGGCGCCGCCCGCCGAGCCCTCCGGCCCCGCGCGCCCCTGGCAGCTCCTCGTGCTCTCCGCCCACACCGCCACCGCGCTCGACACCCTGCGGGCCGATCTGGCCGGCCACCTGCGCCGCCACCCGGACCTGCCGCTCGCCGACGCCGCCTTTACCCTCCAGGTAGGGCGCCGCACCGGCAAGCACCGCGGCTTTCTCGTCGCCCGGGATTCCTCCGGCGCCGCCGAGTCGCTGGCCGCCGGACGACTGCAGAGCGCCGCCCCGGAGATGCGCAACCGCCCCGTCGACTTCCTGTTCCCAGGGCAAGGCGCGCAGTACCCCGGCATGGGCCGCGAGCTCTACGAGACCGAGCCGGCTTTCCGCGACGGCGTCGACCGCTGCTGCGAGATCCTGCGGCCGCTGCTCGGCCTCGACCTGCGCGAGGTGCTTTACCCGGCGGATGGCGCTCTGGAGGAGGCGGCGCGCCGCCTCGAGCAGACCGCCCTCGCCCAGCCCGCCCTGTTCGTCGTCGAGCACTCGCTGGCCCAGCTCTGGATGAGCTGGGGGGTGCGCCCGCGGGCGATGCTCGGCCACAGCCTCGGCGAGTACGTGGCGGCCTGCCTGGCCGGCGTCTTCTCGCTGGAGGACGCCCTGGCGCTGGTCGCCGAGCGCGGCCGCCTGATGCAGGCGCTGCCCGCCGGCGCCATGCTGGCAGTGCCGCTGCCGGAATCCGGGATCGCGCCGCTGCTCGGCCCGGAGCTCTCGCTCGCCGCCGTCAACGGCCCGGCGCGCACCGTGGTCTCCGGCCCCGAGGCGGCGATCGCCGCCCTGGAGGCGGAGCTCGCGAGCCGCGGCACCCCGGGCCGGCGCCTGCACACCTCGCACGCCTTCCACTCGGCGTCGATGGACGCCATCCTCGCCCCCTTCGCCGAGCGGGTGCGCGCGACCCGCCGCAACGCGCCGGACTTGGCGTTCGTCTCCAACCTGACCGGCACCTGGATCACCAAGGAGGAAGCGGTCGACCCCGGCTACTGGGCGCGGCACCTGCGGGGCGCCGTCCGCTTCGCCGACGGCCTGGGGGCGCTGACCGCCGGCTCCGACGCCGCGCTCCTCGAGGTAGGGCCGGGCCAGACGCTCGCCTCCTTCGCCCGCCAGACCCTCGACCGTTCGGCGGGGCGGGCCGTGGCGCGCTCGCTGCCGCATCCGAAGGAGGCCCAGACCGCCGGCGAGTTCCTGATCGCCGGCGCCGGCCAGCTCTGGCTGGCGGGGGTCGAGATCGACTGGAAGGGGTTCCACGCCGGCGAGCGGCGCCACCGGGTGGAGCTCCCCACCTACCCCTTCGAGCGCCAGCGCTACTGGGTCGATCGCCTGCCGCCGCCGGCGGCCGGCGACACGGCGGGCCCGGGCGTCCGCAAGGAGCTGGCCGACTGGTTCTACGCGCCGTCCTGGGCGCCCTCGGCGGCGCCGGCGGAGCTACCGGAGCCCGCGGATGGCGCCCCATCCCGCTGGCTGCTGCTGGCCGATGAGGGTGGACTCGCTGTGGCGATGGCCCGGCGGCTCGAAGCGCGCGGCGACGCCGTGGCCCTGGTCCATTCCGGCGACCGCGAGGAGTGGGCGGCACTGTTCGCCCGCCTGCGCGCCTCCTGGGGCGGGCCGCCGGACCGCGTCGTCTACCTGTGGAGCACCGGCGGCGAGACCGGCGAGGCCGACGGCGGCTTCCTCTCCCTGCTCGGCCTGGCCCAGGAGCTCGCCCGCCAGCCGTCCCCCGCGAGCGGCGTCCAGCTCCGGGTGGTGACCACCGGCCTGCAGGCGGTGGGGCGCGGCGAGGCCGTGCGCTTCCCGGAGCGGGCGACGCTGCTCGGCGTGGTGCGCACGCTCCCCCTGGAGCACCCCGGGATCGGCTGCGCCGCGATCGATGTCGAAATTGCCGAAGATCCTGACCAGATCGCCGAATTGCTGATCGCCGAGAGCTCGGTGCCCGCCGCGGAGAGCGTGATCGCCCTGCGCGGCGGCGAGCGCTGGGTGGAGCGCTTCGAGCCGCTCCCCTTGAGCGGGACGGACGAACGCCGCCTGCCCTGGCGCGAGCGCGGGGTCTGGCTGATCACCGGCGGCCTCGGCGGTCTCGGCCTGGTGCTCGCCGAGGAGCTGGCGCGGTCGGTCCGCGCGCGGCTGGTGCTCACCAGCCGCCACGGCCTGCCGCCGCGCGAGGAGTGGCCGGAGTGGCTCGCCGCGCACGGCGAGAGCGATGCCACCAGCCGGCGAATCCGCGGTGTCCAGCGGCTCGAGGAGCTGGGCGCCGAGGTCCTGGTGGTCGCCGCCGACGCCGCCGACGAGGCGGCCAGCGCTGAGGCCGTCCGTCAGGCCCGCGAGCGCTTCGGTCCGATCCAGGGCGCCATCCACGCGGCCGGCCTGCCCGGCGGCGGCGTGATCCAGTTGAAGACCGCGGAAGCGGCAAAGCGGGTCCTGGCGCCCAAGCTCCAGGGCACCCGGGCGCTGGCGGCGGCGCTCACCGGCGAGCCGCTCGACGTCCTGGTCCTCTGCTCGTCCACCTTCGGGGTCGCCGGCGGCGTCGGCCAGGTCGACTACTGCGCGGCCAACAGCTTCCTCGACGCCTTCGCCCGCCACCATTCGGCCGGCGGCACGCGGACGGTCGCGATCGGCTGGGGGGCCTGGCAGGAGGTCGGCATGGCGGTCGAGGCCGCGGGCGCCGCCCGCGCGAGCCAAGCCGCCAGGCCGCCGGCCGCCGCGCCGGCGTCCCCCCTCCTCGATGCCCCGGCGGGACTCCATCCGCTGCTCGAGCGGCGCGAGGAGAGTGGGGACGGCGGGGTGATCTACACCGGGGAGCTGTCCCCCTCACGCCACTGGATTCTCGCCGAGCACGCGATCGCCGGCACGCCGACGGTCCCGGGGACCGCCTATCTGGAGATGGCCCGCGCCGCCTGGGCCCTGGAGACCGGCACGCCGGAGGTGGAGATCACCGAGGTGACCTTCGTCAGCCCGCTGCTGGTCCCGGACGGCAGCCGCCAGGTCCGGATCGTCCTCGCGGCCGGGAACGGCGGCAAGCCGTTCCGGGTCGAGAGCCGGGTGGCCGCGGAGGCGGCCTGGCAGGAACACGCGCGCGGCCTCCTGCACCCCCTCGCCGGCCGGCCGGCGCCCCGCGACGTCGCGGCGATCGCCGCCCGTTGCGCCGCGGGCGATCCGGCGGCCGCGGCGCCGGAGGCGGCCGGCTCCGGAGGGGGCCTGGTCTTCTGGGGACCCCGCTGGCGCAGCCTCCGCCGGGCTCGGGTCGGGGTGGATGAGGCGCTCGTCGAGCTCGAGCTGCCGGCCGAGTTCGCCGCCGATCTCGAGACCTTCGGCCTCCACCCCGCCCTGCTCGACGTCGCCACCGCGTTCGGCGGCGGCATGCTGAGCGGCGGCCGCATGCTCCCCGCCTCCTACGGGCGGGTGCGCTACACGGCCCCGCTGCCCGGCGCGTTCCTCGCCCATCTCCACTCCCCCCGGCGCGCCGAGGGCGCGCTGACGCTGGACCTGACGCTGATGACCCCCGGGGGCGAGGTCCTGGTCGAGATCGCCGACTTCGTCATGCGCCGCTTGGCGGAGGGGGGGCGCCGGCCCGCCGCGGCCCGCGCCTCGGCCGCCGCCAGCCCGCCGGCCGCCGCGGCCGGCACCGCCGACTGGATCCTCCCCGCGGAGGGGGTGGAGGCGTTCCGGCGCGTCCTCTCCCGTGGCCGGTTCGCCCAGATCGCGGTCTCGCCGCTCGACCTCAACCGGACGATCGCGGCGTCGCGCAAGCGGGCCGGGGAGCGCTCGGCCCCGCAGCCGGCGCCCCAGGAGGCCTTCCCGCGGCCGAGCCTGGACACCGCCTACGTCCCCCCCGCCAACGAGACCGAGACCCTCCTCGCCGAGATCTGGCAGGCGGTCCTGGGGCTCGACCGGGTCGGCACCCAGGACAACTTCTTCGATCTCGGCGGGGATTCCGTCATCGGCATCCAGATCGTCGCCCGCGGCACGGCCCGCGGCCTGGCGTTCTCCCCCGAGCAGCTCTTCGAGCACCAGACGATCGCCGAGCTGGCGGCCGGGATGAGCGCCGCCCAGGGGGCCGGGACCGCCGCCGCGCCGCCCGCGGAGATCGCGTTCCCGCCCCTCGACGGCGGCGCTCTCGCCGACGACCTGCCGGACTCGGAGCTGGACAAGATCTTCTCGCAACTGAAAGGGCTCCCCTGACCAACGCCGTGCGCCCCCGCCTCCGGGTCTACCACGGCGACGAGATCGCCCTGGGACCCGGCAAGGTCGATCTTCTGCAGGCGATCGACGAGGCCGGCACCCTGGCCGAGGCCGCCCGCCGGCTCGGCATGTCCTACATGCGGGCCTGGAAGCTCCTGCAGACGATGAACTCCTGCTTCAAGGAGCCCCTGGTCGACACCGCCCGCGGCGGCGCCGGGCACGGCAAAGCCACCCTGACCGCCACCGGCCGCGCCGCCCTCACCCTCTATCGACGCATGGAGCTGGAGACCGCCCAGGCGATCGAGCCCGCCTGGCGAGAGCTGCTGGGGCATCTGGAGGATTGACCGCCGTTATCCTTGACCACGCCGTTATCCTTGACCAGATATAACCGCGATTGCTAGGCTCTGGGCTCCCATGACCCCGGAAGAGTGGCAGATCGTCCGGTTTACCCTCGGGGTCTCGACGCTCGCCACGGCCCTCATTCTCCCCCCCGCCCTGCTCGTCGCCTGGCTCCTCGCCCGCCACCGCTGGCCGGGGCAGACCCTGGTCGAGACGCTCGTCGCGCTGCCGCTGGTGCTGCCGCCGGTGGCCACCGGCTTCCTGCTGCTCCGGCTGGTGGGGCGCCGGGGGCCTCTCGGCCGGGCTCTCGACGGCCTCGGCCTCGACGTCGTCTTCACCTGGCGGGGCGTGGTGCTGGCAATGGCCGTGATGTCCTTCCCGCTGCTCGTGCGCGGCGCCCGGGTGGCCTTCGCGGAGGTCGATCCGCGGCTCGAGCAGATGGCGCGCACGCTGGGCGCCGGGCGCGCGCGGGTCTTTCTCACCGTCACCCTGCCGCTCGCCGCCCGCGGCATCCTGGGCGGCACCCTGCTCGCCTTCGCCCGCGCCATCGGCGAGTTCGGCGCCACCATCGTGGTCGCCGGCAACATCCCCGGCCGCACCACGACGCTGTCGCTCGCCATCTACCAGCTCATCCAGCTCGGGCGCGACGACGGCGCCTTCCGCCTGCTGGTAGCGGCCACCGTCATCGCCTTCGCCGCCGTCTGGCTGCACGAGGCGCTGCTGCGGCGGACCGGCCTCAGGGCAGGATCGTGATCTCCAGGTAGAGCGGGGTCACCACGCAGCTCTCGGAGAACGCTTCGCGCTCCGCCGCGGAGAGGCCCGCGAGCTCCTCCGGCGGCGGCAGGCCGGAGTCGGCGCGCAGGACGCGCCCGCGGGTCTTCTCCCTCAGCCGCTCCAGGAGGGGGAGGAAGGGCATGTCCCAGCCGTCGGGGTTCCCCCCCTTGGGCCGGTGCGCCATCTGCTCGTCGACCGGGATCATCGCCACCAGGTCCGGCCGCTCCATCAGCTCCAGCCCCTTCTCCCGCAGCGTCGCGTTGTGGCTCGCATGGTGGCCGACCTTGTAGAGAGCGGTGCGGCGCAGGAGGTCCGCCGCGTCGATGGTGTCGAGGTGGTGCCACGACAGCCAGTTGCCCACCTGGGCGTCACCGGGGAAGAGCAGCACCTTGCCGCCGGGCGACAGCTCGATCCCCAGGGCCAGGCTGGTGTTGTTGGTATCGCTGTCGAGCTGCAGGGCGAGGTTGTCGGCGGAGGTGAGCCAGTCCCCCTCGATCTGCCGCCAGGCCATCTCCATCTCCGCCGGCGTGCCGGCCTCGCCGTAGTAGTGCTTCTGAAAGAAATCATCCCCCTTCGCCGGCTCCGGATCGACCCGGTAGACGCCGTCGAACGGGAAGCTGAGGTCCCTGAGCTCCCTCTCCTCGGGGCTCAGCGGCCCGGCGGCGGCGAGCACGGCGGTGAAGAAGGCCGTCTCCTCGTCGAGCGCGAGCCGCTTCTCGTAGACCTCGCTCGCCTTGTGCGAGGGGTCCGAGCGCATCAGCAGCGCCTCGTCCAGCGGCGGCCCGAGCACGTGGACGCGGGCGGGGGAGCCGGGCAGCCCGACGGTCTCGCCCGGGGTGCGGTAGCGCGGCGGCTTGCCGCGGCCGAGCACGTAGTCGAGCGCCGCCTCGATGCGCGAGGGGCGGCCGTCCACCCCCAGATCGCCGAAGAAACCGAGCACGGCTTCCAGGGTCTCGGCCTTCGGCGCCGCGCCGACCGCGCGCAGGCTCCGCGCCGCCGCGCTGAGCGCCCGCAGGTGAGCCCGGCGCCGCGCCCGCAGACGGTTGGCGAGGGCGTTGCCCGGGTCCTCCGTCCAGCCTGCCCAGACCTCGCCGAAGTCGATCTCATCGAAGACCTCGCGCGCCTGGTCGAACCCCGACAGGTGATCCCAGTGCTGATGGGTAGCGACCAGGACGTCGATCCGGCCGCCGGTCGAGTCGCGGAGGCTCTCGGCGACCTGCCGCATCTTCCCCCCGGCGTCCGGAGTGCCCAGCAGCACGCCGCAGTCGATCAGCATGTAGCAGGGGCGCCCGGCGCCGGTGGCGAAGGCGAGCAGAAAGCAGTCGCCGAGACCCTGGCGGTACATGCGGATCTTGACGCCGGCGGCGGGAGCGGTCATGGCGAGAGGATCGGCCAGAGGCTCAGTCAAAGGTCTCCTCCTCGATCGCGGGCAGATCGTGAAGCATGGCGAAGGGCTCGGCCTGCTCCCGCCGCCGGGGGTCGCCGAAGTAGGTCGCCTGCAGCGAGCCGCTCGTCCGCGCGAAGGCACGCTGGGTGGCGAGCCGGGCCTCGCTCAGGATCCCCTTGCCGATGCAGTAGCGCACCGCGCCGCGGTCGAGATCCACCAGCACCGTGCAGCCGCCGCGCAGCCAGAAGTCGTGCGGCGGCGGCGGGTCGAGATCCCCATTGTCGACCTTCTCCTGCCAGACGGGGTTCACATACCCGCGCCGCTTCTGGGTGATCTCGATGACCAGATCGGTGAGCGTCTGGCCGTCCGGCCCCAGACGCCGCGCCGGGCGCACCGAGTGCACCTCGAACAGCGGCAGGCCGTCCTGGTTGCGGTCGATCGACCGCGGAGCGTCCGGGCCGAGGGCGAGGCCGAAGTGCGCGGCGAGCTCACGGACCTCCTCCGAGAGCAGCCAGCCGTGGATCTCCCGGCAGCTCTGCTGCATCTGCTCCCAGACCTTGTGGCGGTCCGTCGACAGCGACCAGTCGGGGCGGACCCGGCGCAGGCCCTTGACCCCCGGCAGCAGATCGTGGAGCGCCGCCGCCTCGTCGCCCACCGGCCCGGCCCAGCAGAGGCTCTCCGCCGACAGGCTCCGTACCCCCTGGGGGTAGATGCCGCGCCGCCGGAACGCCTCGATCACCGCGATGCGGTAGCCCCGGTCGTCGTCCGGCACCAGGTCGCGGTCGGCGGTGACCAGGGCGCGCAGGTAGTCGCCGAAGTTGACGTCCACCGGCGGGCAGTGGTCGAGGGCGCGGATGCACATGTTGAGCATGTGGCCGGCGGAGGCCGCGGCCTCCCGCGCCAGCCGGTCGACGAGGTCCGGATGGAGATCCCCCGCCGGCAGCACCCCCGAGCCGGCGGTCGCGATCCGTAACAGGTCGGCGATGCGCGACTTGTAGATGGTCAGGAAGGCGTCGAAGACCGCCGCCACCAGGATGGCGCCGCGGGTGTGGGGCTCCTTCGCCTCCTGCAGGTCGGCCGGGTCCGGCTTCCTGGGCACCCACTCGCCGGTCGCCTTGTCCACCTCCCCCAGGGCGTCGCGCAGGGCGCCGCGGTTGCCGAGCGCCTGCCCGAACTGCTGCGCGAGCTGGCCGAGCAGGTTCTGCCCCGCCAGATCGCCGCGGGTGCGCCGGATCTGGTCGCGCAGCGCCGGCGCGAAGGAGAAGTGCTGGAACAGGGCCACGATGTCCGCGAACGCCTCGTGGAGCGCCAGGGTGTCGGCGTTGGTCGGCTCCATGAAGCGCCGGTGCAGGCCGTCGAGCAGCGCGTGCGTCGTCTCGTGGGCAATGATGTCGTGCGACAGGCAGGTGAACACCGTGCCGCCCGGGAGGTTGTGCCCCGGGTCGCTGGTCGAGGCCGGGAAGTAGCCGAACAGCAGCGCCTTCTTCTTCGGGCTGTAGTAGGCGTTCGAGTCTCGCATGGCGTGCGGGTAGATGCGCAGGCGGGGCACGAACTGGTAGTTCTGCTCGGCGTCGGCCTGTGACCAGAGGATCCGCCGTCCGAGCGCGCGCTCGAAGTTGTGGATGGTGGTCATCGCCACGGCGTAGACCATCTGCTGGTGGAACTGGGGGTCCCCCTCGGCCGGCTCGAGCCCGTCCGCCGCCAGCACGAAGCGGTCGTCGAGGTCGGCGGGCGCGTAGCAGCAGCGGCTCGCCGGATCGACGTCCACCACCTCCAGATACTCCCCGACCGGGCCGGGCCGCAGCTCTTCCCAGGGCACCTGGAGAGTCATCTGATTGATCACCGCGGTGTCGATCCGCCAGTTCAGGCTGGGGTCGAAGGCGTAGACCCGGAGCTTGCGGAAGGGGGGAGGCCGGCGCATGGGCGGCTTGATCCTGGACGTCTCCTTGGGCATCAGTGGCTCGAAGCTCCTTCTGAAGGTTCCTAATAATCAAGGGCTCCTAATAAGTTGCCACAGAAGGGGTCGCGATGGACAGGCCCCAAGAAAAACGCCCCGCCCGGTGACCCGGACGGGGCGCGTTTCGACGTCGAGCGCGTCGAGTGGAGACCCGGATCAGCGCCGCGACATCGAATTGGCGCGCAGGAGGTAGTAGAGCAGGGTCATCAGCGTCGAGACAGCGGCCGCCACGTAGGTCATCGCCGCCGCGTTCAGCACCTTGTCCATCCCCATCCGCTCCTGCGCCGTCACGATCCCGGTGTCGACCGCCAGGCGCTTGGCCCGCGCCGTGGCGTCGAACTCCACCGGCAGCGTCACGAGCTGGAACAGCAGCACGGCCGAGAACAGCAGGGCGCCGAGATAGACCAGGTTCGCGGAGTGGAACAGCATGCCGCCGAGCACCACGAAGTAGCTCGCCGAGGAGCCGAAGCTCGCCGTCGGCACCAGGATCGAGCGCAGCCACATCGGCTTGTAATCCTGGGCGTGCTGGATGGCATGCCCCGCCTCATGGCAGGCGACGCCCACCGCGGCCACCGAGTTCGACGCGTAGGTCGCCTCCGAGAGGGCCAGCGTCTTGTTCGTCGGATTGTAGTGGTCGGACAGGAAGCCGCTCGTCGGCACCACCTTCACGTCCGAGATTCCCGCGCCCCGCAACATCTCCTGCGCCGCCTGCGCTCCGGTCAGCCCGCGCATCGTGCGGACCTGGGAGAATTTTTTGAAAGTCGCCTTCGTCCGCCAGCTCGCCCACAGCGAGAGGGCCAGCGCCGGCAGGATGAAAAGGAAGTAGGTCGGGTCGAAGTACATGGCTCTTTAGCCCCTTTCAAGCGGTGAAAACAGTGGCGGCGGGCCCTTCATTCCGGTCCCGGATCCGCTTGATACAGTAGCCTGGAAAGGGGGGCAACGGATGGAGAGCCGCATGGAGAGCAGCGAAAAAAGAGTCGCCATCGTCACCGGCGGCAGCCGGGGGATCGGGAGAGCGGTCGCCGAGGCCCTCCTCGGTGAGGGGTGGCGCGTCCACTTCTGCGGCCGCAGCCCGGAGCACGTCGAGACGGCGCGAGCCGAGCTCGCCGGCCGCTTCGGCGGCGCGGTCTCCGGCGCGGCGGTCGATGCCCGCAGCCAGGAGGAGGTGGACCGCTTCGTCGCCGGCGTGCTGCGCGAGGAAGGATGGATCGACTGCCTGGTCAACAACGCCGGCCTGGGGGTCTTCGGACCGGTGGACGAGCTGACCGGCGATCAGTGGCGCGAGGTGATCGAGACCAATCTCTCGGGCTACTTCTACTTCCTGCGCGCGGTGGCGGGCGCCATGAAGGAGCGGGGGGAGGGTTGGATCCTCAACGTCGCCTCGCTCGCCGGCAAGAATCCGTTCGCCGGCGGCGCGGCCTACAACGCCAGCAAGTTCGGGGTGATCGGCCTGTCGGAGGCGGCGATGCTGGACCTGCGCCAGTATGGAGTGCGGGTGGCGGCCCTGCTGCCCGGGAGCGTCGCCACCGGCTTCTCCCATCCCAGCGGCGGCGGCCAGCAGGACCAGAGCTGGAAGCTGCAGCCGGCGGACATCGCGGCGATGGTCCTCCACCTGCTCGCCTATCCGCCGAACGCCCTGCCGAGTCTGGTGGAGATGCGGCCGGCGAGGCCGCCGAAATGAGCTAGCTGATCTCGTAGAAGGCGGCTGCCCGGAGGATCTCCGGACCGCTGGGGGCGGGGGCCTGCGCGTCGGCCTCGAGGGTCACCAGGACCCCCTTGGTGCCGGCGGGCATGTGCTGCGAGCTCAGCTCGATCGGCGCGCCGGGCTGGGCGGAGAAGGAGCCGGCGCTCACCGCGCCCGTATCGGCGACGAACCAGAGCTTGTAGGCCTGGCCGGCCGGGACCGGCTGCAGACCCCGGAGGGTCATGTACCAGTGCTGATGGTCGGCGGCGACGAAGAGGACGCCGCGCGCGTCCGGCTGGGCCGCCGGCTGGCCCGGCCGCGTCACCGGGCGCATCGTGCTGACCAGCACCGCCGGCGAGGTCACCAGCGAGAACTTCTCGCGCAGGTCGAGGCCGTCGTTCTCGAGCTGGCGGACCTTCGCGATGGCCCCTTCGGACCGCGAGCGCTCGCGGGACAGCTCGTGCCGGAGGGAGGCGATCGTCGCGTTCTGGGCCCCCACCTGGGAGTAGAGCCAGAGGGAGAGGCCGAGCATCGCGAAGGCGAGCATCGCGGCGAGCGCGAGCGGCCAGCGGCGTTGCCGCGACGGCCGGGAGGCCGCTCCCGCGGCCATGCGCGGAGGGATCCGCATCTCCTGCGACGCGCGCAGGGGAACAGCGGGGGCCGGAGCCGACGCTCGCACGGGCTCGGCGGCGGCGGCGGCTGAGACCGGTATGACCGGGGCCGGCCGCGTCTCATCGCCACTGTCCGACGCCGTCTCAGACGTCAGGCGCGCCATCAGGCCCGCCTTGACGCTGGCCGCGGGCACCACCGGCGCGAGCTCATACGGAACCAGCCCCAGCACCTCGGTGTAGAGACGCGCCATCATCTCGGCGGTCTCATCCGAGCGTGCCGGGCCACCAGGGGCATCGATGCCATTCTCGAGCACCGCCAGAATGGTGAGGTCTTCCGCTTGGGCTTCGTCGTTCACAGTAGTTGCCGTATTTCGTCGCGCAGTGCGTTCCGTAGTTTCTTCATGGCCAGGAGAGTTCTCGTCTTGACCGTCCCCAAGGGGAGGTCGGCCTTGGCCGCGATCTCGCTCTGACTAAGGCCCCCGTAGAACGCCAACTCAAGAACTTGCCGCTGTTCTTCGGGGAGTTTCACCATCTCCCGGCGGACCCTTTCCCGCCTCTCATTTATAAATACGGTTTCCACCCCCTCAGGGGATGCATGCTCGACCGGATTTTCCTGAACCGACGTTTCGTGGGTCCGTTCTACCACCTTCCGGGTGCGGAGGCGATCGATCGCGCGGCTGCGGGTGATCAGGACCAGCCAGGTGGAGACCGAGGAGCGCCCCGCGTCGTAGCGGCCGGCGTTATTCCAGACGTGGAGGAAGACCTCCTGGAGCACCTCCTCGGCGTCGGCGACGCTCCCCAGGATCCGCTTGCCGAGGGCCAGCAGGGTGGAAGCGTAGCGGTCGTAGAGGGTGGAGAGCGCCTCGGCCTGATGGTCGGCGACCTGACGCAGCAACGCGACGTCGTTCATCGATTCATGGGCGCTGGTCTGGGGGACGGGATTCATTCCGGGACGGGTCGGGAGCCGTAAAAGGCAGCCTAGGATACCATGAAGCCTCACGGCCCCGCCGGCTCGAGGCCGAAGAAAGGAAGAGAGCGCGCATGGACGATACTCCCCCCCAGAAAGAGCCGGCCCGCGAAGAGCCGACCCGCGGCTCCGGACCCCGGCAGCCGGCGATCCGGGTCGTGCTGATGCCCAAGGACACCAACGCCCTGGGCACCATCTTCGGCGGCATCATCCTCTCCTACATCGACCAGGCGGGAGCCGTGGAGGCCCATCACCACGTCCCCCTCCCCGGCCGGCTGGTGACCGTGGCGATGCGGGAGGTCGTCTTCCACTCCCCCGTCTTCGTCGGCGATCTGGTGAGCTTCTTCACCGAGACCCTGCGGGTGGGCCGGACCTCGGTGACCATCAAGGTCATCGTGGAGGCCGAGCGCAGCACCGGCACCGGACGCATCAAGGTCACCGAGGCCGAGGTGGTCTACGTGCATGTCGATCGCGACAATCAGCCGGTGCCGATCTCAGGGAAAAAGCGGGACTGAAGGGGCGCCCCCGCCCGGCCCCTCACTCCCCCAACCCCCTCTCTCCCGTCCCCACGCCCCCTCCCTCACCGGTGTTTTGACCGGGGACATGGGTAACGGGTGTACGGAGACATAGGTAACAGGTTAACTGAGCCGGTCTTCGTTCGTCGTCGGAGCCGTGGGAGCTGCCGGCCAGTGGAACGCTGGGCCCAGCGTTGCACTGGCCGGCGGCCCCCACGGCTCTCCCCATCGGCGGATTCTGCCCTGGGTCTGTCAAGCTGACTCTGCTTGCTGCAACTCGATCTTAGCGACCCGCTGATGGGCAAAGAACACCTCGAAGTGGTTATCCGTTGCCGTAGCTCGAATCGCTACGGAGTAGCCGTCAAAGGCTTGGGAGATCCGAAACGTCCGACCTCGGAATTGAATCCGACCTCCATCGCGGACCTTACGGACAAGGTCCTCCTGCCCGTACTCCAGGGGAGGGAGCTGCTCCGGATAGGCCCGGCGACTGGGTTGGTACCGTCCTGCCGGCACTTGGCCCTCAAGAGCTTGGTGCGGACGGCGCCCGCCTCCTTCATCCGGTCGAGGACCGCCCAGGAGTGGCTGCTCCCCGTGGCGTCCACCAGCACGCGCACCTCGACCCCCCGCCGCGCGGCCTCGATCAGCGCATCGGCGACGATCCCTCCCGCCTTGTCGTTCTTGAAGATGTAGGACTCGAGGTTGACCGTCCTCCTGGCGTCGCGGATCGCCCTGGTCATGGCCGGAAAGATCTCGTCGCCGTTGTTCAGGATCTCGGCGCGGTTCCCCCCCACCATCGTGGTGCCGAAGGCGTCGAGCGAGCGGCGGAAGGCGCCGTCCGCCACCGCCGAGGGATCTTTGTACTGGTAGACGCTCCGCTTGTCGGCGGAGATCAGCGTGCACGCCTGGCCGAGCAGCGCCACCGCCGCTCCGCAGGCGAGGAGACGGTTACGCCAGAGGGTCGATCCCTGGAATCCTCTTTCCACGTCCTGCCCTCCTGGACTGAGAAGGCGCGCTGCTGCGCCCCTCACGATACCGGTTGGACGGCGAAGTCCGCCCGCACCTCGGCCCGCGGCACATCCCCCAACGCCTCGCAGACCTCGTGGAGCTCCTCGACGTGCTCGGGCCCGAGCTGCAGCGCGTGCTCGTCGGGCTGCCAGGTCGTGCCGAGCGGATAGAGCCGCCCCGCCTCACGGCGCATCTCGATGTGGCACCCGAGCACCCAGGATACCGGATGGACGCGGGCGAAGGCGGCCAGCCGCGCGGCGCTCGCCCGGTAGGCGGGCCAGTCGCGGACCGTGAGGAGCCCCGGATAGAGCAGGTCGCCCGTGAAGAGGGTCCCCGTCGCCTCGTCATGGAACGCGACATGACTCGGCTCGTGGCCGGGGATGGGGAAGACCGTCAGGCGCCGGTCGCCGAGATCGATCGACCCGGTTCCGTCCGGCCAGCCGCCGATCCCGAAGGCGGCCCGGACGCTCTCCAGGTCCGCGCCGACGATCTCGGTGTTGGGCCGCGCCGCCAGCAGCGCATCGCCGAAGATGTGGTCGCCGTGGCTGTGCGTATGGGCGACCCGGAGGTGGATGCTCTCCGCCCCTCTTTCAGCCAGGATGCCTTCGACCGCCTCGCGGACCGGCAGCGGCCGGCCGTCGTCCGGCTCCGCGCCGCTGTCGAGCAGGAGAGCCATGCGGTCGCCGAAGAGCAGATAGAGGAACGGCGCCTCGAAGCTGTAGCACTTGTTCTCGCGGAGCGCGTAGGTGTCGCCGGCGAGCCGGTGGATCTGGAACGCCGGGTTCTCGTCCCACCGGCAGTCCGGGCTGCCGTGAATCCATCGCGCGGGGAAATCCATCCGTGGATTCTACAGAGAAGACCCCAAACGAAAAGAACCCCGGCGCAAGCCGGGGCTCTCCTTCCGATCGATCTGGCGGTGTTCTTACCGCGTCTTGATGCACGACTTGGTCAGGTTCGACCACTCGTACTGGTAGCCGAAGCCGCCGGTGCCGATGAACGGCGAGGGCGACCAGGCGCACTTGTCGTCGGCCTCCTGGCCGCTGCGGTCATACCAGGCGTTCAGGTCCGGATCGGTCACCGCCTCGCGGGTCTCGTGGCAGACGAAGTGCTCCTGGTTCTGCGCGTCCGTCCAGCCCGCGACCTTGCAGCCGCTGCAGCTCGGGTAGGGCTCGATGGAGTACTTCACGTCGTTGCCGCCGCTGGTGAAGTGGCCGTGGTAGGCGCAGTAGGAGAGGCTCGGGCCGCCGCACGAGGTGCTCGAGCCGCTCGAGGAGTACGAGGAGCTCGGAAGGACGACCTCGTAGACCGTGCTGCCGTTATAGGCATGGGTCGACAGATAGGACGCGACCTTGGCCTGGACGGTGGCGTCCGTGACGTTGGTCGGCGGCGTCGAGGTGTCGAACACGTCGGCGGTGCCGGAGGCGAGGTTCGCCAGCGCGATCCCGGAGTACTGCGTGATGGTGTTGAACTCACCGGTGGCGCCGAACTGGTTGCGGAAGAGCTGTATCTGCTGGGCGTAGGCGAAATCGGGGGAGGCGGCGTTGCTGAAGTTCGGCCCCCAGAAAATGAAGACCACCTTGGCCGAGGTGATCACCGGTCCACCATGGTTCACGATGTTCTGACCGGCCTTGGTGGGGATCGCGGCGCCCCGCGCCGGCATGTAGATGACGTGGTCCGCGTCCGCGAACCGCTTCAGCTCCGGCTGCTTGCCGGCGGGCGCGGCGTTCGCGGAGACGGCCACCAGTCCGCACGACAACATCAACACACACTTCAAAACATTGCTCTTCATGACTTGCAACCTCCGAGACAGAAGTGACGCCTACAGAGCCGGCAGCTCCCACCATGAGAGCTGTGACCCTGAGGCAACCGACTGAGACGGCGAGAGTTCCGACGTCCCATAGACAACTGAAAGAAGAAGGGGGCTACCGAAATTGGTACAAAAACTGAATCAGTACCCCTGGGCCCAGCCGCAATCCTGCAGTGTGCCTTCTAGAAGATCAAGGTGCAGGCTGAGGGGTAAAACGAGACGAACGTATCTAAAAAGTATCCAAAATGTATTTTAAGAATGCCTTAGTTTCTATCCACGGATGGTCCGCGCGTAACCGTTCTCGGCGATCAGCGCCCCCATCTCGTCGTAGGCGTCCGGCTCCTGAGGCGCCCAGGTCGCCAGACCATCCACGTACCGGGTGTACATGGAGAAGGCCGCCGCGATCAGCACCGTGTCATGGATGGCCTTGTCGTCGGCTCCCGCTTTCCGCGCCCGCGCCACGTCCTCCACGGTGACCAGCCGGCCATCCAACCGCACCTTGCCGGCGATCTCCAGCAGCGCCTGCAGCTTCTCGCTGACCGGCGCCTGGGCGCCCTTCGAGAGGACCGAGTCGACCATGTCGCTGGCGGTGCCGAGCAGGTGGCGTGCCGTGGAGGCGTGCAGTTGCGTGCAGAAGTTGCACTGGTTGCCCGCCGACACGTACGCCGCGATCATCTCCCGCTCGCCCGGCGCCAGCGACGAGGGTCCGCGCAGCAGCGTATCGGCCAGCCCGTTCAGATGCTTCTCGGTGTCGGGATACGCGACCATCGGCCCGACGATACCCGGGAGCCCCTCTGGCAGCTCAATATGTGGCATCACGCCTCCTTTTCGGCAGCTTCCAGGGTACGCCCCGGCCGGCGGTGTCGCAAGCGCCTCAAGTCAGCCGGTTCCGTGGCGCGGCGGCCCGGAACTGAGGGGAATCCACCTCCAGACACGTTTCTGGATCAGCCCGGCGATAGGCCGGGCAAAAACCTTAAAACGACCTGCTACGCGGCATTCTCAAGATCCCGCGGCAGTCTTCAACGAACTTGGAGGGACTTCCCATGTTGACCCGCACCGCCCTGACCGCCGTCCTCGCCCTTTCCGGCTTCGCCGCTTCCGCTCAAGGACAATACTTCGGCGTCGAGGTCACCGCCCAGACGATGGGTTATACCGGCGGCTACACCGATTCCGCCTACCTGCCCAACGCCACTTTCATCGACGCGGTTTCCGATCCGGCGGGCGCCGTCATCAACTCCTCCACCAACGGCTCGGCGTTCGCGGACGTCGGCGCCTCCGCCGAGGCCCGGACCGCGGAGCTCCACGCCCAGGCCATCTCCCACACCCATTCGATCAGCGCCAAGCCGGGCTTCACCAGCTCGCCCCCCTACGGCTTCGGCTACGCCCACGCCTTCGACCGCCTCACCGTGAAGTCCGACACCCTCGCCAAGGGGGCGCCGGTGACGATCGTCTTCGGCAACGAGGTGACGCTCAACACCTGGACCTATACGGGCCTCTACGACGGCTACGTGGACATGTCCCTCCAGATCGGAACCGGCACGGCGCACTCGCGCTGGACCGCGAGCTACCTCTATGGCGTGACGGCCTCCGAGGCCCCGCAGATCCGCATCCAGACCACCGTCGGCTCTCAGCTCGGCGTCGACGGCAAGCTGCGGGTGCAGGCCAGGACCTTCTACTACGACCGGCTCATCTTCGGTGGCGACATCCAGGGGGACGTGACGGCGCGGATCGTCGTGCGCGAGATCACGGACGGCGTGACCCTCGAATCCGTCTCGGGGACCGTCTACCCGGCCGTGCCCGCCAACTGAGCGCCCGCACTGAGCCGTTCCTCCCGGAGGCGCCGGAACCCGGCGCCTCCCCTCTCATTTCCGCTTCTTTTTCCCTTCCCGGCCTTGCTCGACCGCCCCGGCGAGCGGGTGTGAAAAGATCAGGCACGCGGCGATGGGGCCGCGCAAGTCCGAGGAAAGATCCCATGCCGAACCCGAACGAGACGCCTCCCGGCGACAAGGCCGCCCACCAGGCGGCGCGGCAAGAGCTGATCGGCGCCCTCAACGAGGATCTGGCGCGCGAGTACCAAGCGATCATCGCCTACGTGGTGTACTCCCAGGTCCTCAAGGGAGCCGAGTACATGGCCATCGCGACGGAGCTGGAGAAGCACGCCGCGGAGGAGCTGGCGCACGCGCTGATCATCGCCAACCAGATCGACTACCTGGGCGGCACGCCGACGGTGACGCCAAAGCCCGTCAAGCTGGCCACGTCCTCCAAAGAGCTTCTGCGTTTCGACCTCGACAACGAGAACGACACGATCCGGGAGTACCGCAAGCGGGTCAAGCAGTGCGAGAGCCTCAACGAATACGCCATGGCGGAGCATATCCGGGAGATCCTCAAGCAGGAGCAGGAGCACCAGATCGACCTCGCCACGGCCCTCGGCGAGGATCCGCCGGACCTGGGCTGACGGCCGCCTGCTTTCCCCGAAGTGATGCGGAGAGCTTCAAAAGACCGGCCGGCGCGCTCCCTCGCCTGGAGCCTGCCGCTCCTTCTTCTGCTGGGCGCTTGCGGCGGGGATCGACCCGAACGCCGGAACGTGCTGTTCATCGTGGTGGACACGCTGCGGGCCGATCGCCTGAGCCTCTACGGCTACGGCCGGCCGACCAGCCCCAACCTGGAAGCCTTCGCCCGCGAGGCGGTGGTGTTCATCAACGCGAGGAGCCCGGCCGGCTGCACCTTCCCCTCCACCAACTCACTGCTCACCGCGCGCGAGCCGTCGGTCTTCCTGCTGCAGCCCGGCGGCACCATGGCCATCCCGGCCGCCGTGCGCTCGCTCCCCAAGATCCTCCGCGTCCGCCGCCGGATGCCCCCCGGCGGTTCACCCAGGCGCCCGACCGTCCCCGCCCGCCAGGGGTCCACCCCTGGGCTTGGCGCGGGGAGAACTGGCCGGTGATGCGCCGGATCTACGACGGCGAGACCGGGCTCGACTTTACCCCCCAGGACCTCGCCCGCCTCTCGGACCTCTACGACGAAGAGATCGCCTATATCGACGCGCAGCTCGCGGAGCTCGTCGCGCTCCTGCGCGAGCGCGGGCTGCTCGACCAGACCCTGATCGTTCTCGCCGCCGATCATGGCGAGGAACAGTACGAGCACGGCGGCTACGGCCATTGCCGGAGCCTCGCCTACGAGACGATCCTGCGGACACCCCTGCTGATGCGGATCCCGGGAGTCGCGCCGGGCGCGCGGCGCAAGGCGCTGGGTGGACAACCTCGACGTGGTGCCGGCCCTGCTCGACTACCTGGGCCTTGCCGGCGGCGCCCTCGCTTTCGACGGCGTGAGCCTGCGGCCGGTGATCGAAGGGGACAAGCCGGTCCACCGGCTGACCTTCGGCAACCAGGGCGATACCCGGACGGTCACCGACGGCCTCCACAAGCTGAGCTTCGATCTCGTCTCGAGCACCGGGCGGCTCTTCGACCTCGCGGCCGATCCTGGGGAGAAGACCGACCTCTCCGCGCGGCGTCCCGAAGAGACCCGGCGCCTCGAGGCGGTCCTCCTGCGCTGGATGAAGAGCCGCGAGGGCCCGGCGGGCTCCCGCCTCTCCCGGCGCCGGGCGGCGGAGCTCGAGAAGAAGCTCCGCGCCGTGGGTTACCTCTAGATCAGGTCACCGCTTGAGGGCGAGCGCCGGATCCCCCAGCAGCGTATAGAGCTTCAGGATCTGGCGATCGCCCCCGGCCGCGGCATAGGCCGAGAGGCCGCGCAGCAGACGGTCGCCCAGCCGGCCGCCGCCCGCGGCCGAGAGCTGCGGCAGCAGGAAGCGGCCGAGCTCGCTCGCCGGCCCGTTGTGCGACAGCCAGGTCGGCCCGAAGAGGGCGACGGTGCCGCCGTCGCGCCGCAGCACCAGCTCCTCGCCGAGCGAGCTCACCGACGGATAGGCGAACTGCGAGATCAGGCAGGTCAGCGCCGTCATCACCGGCAGCCGGGGGGCGTTGCCGAGCTGAGAGACGTCGGAAGTCGTCAGCAGCCCCTCGGAGGTCAGGCGGTCGAGCCCGCCGTGGCCTACATAGTTGAGCAGCACCTGCCCCTGGCGCAGCGCCGTCTGCAACTGGGAACGGCTCGTCTCGACTTGCGCGGAGCTGGCCGCGGCCGGCAGGTAGACGCGGGTCAACGCCAGCCCTGGCGCCAGCGTTCCGGCCAGGGAGTCGCTGGTTGCCGGGAAGTCGCCGCCCAGGTCGGCGGGGCCGGCGAGCAGCAGCGCCTGGTCCGTCCACGCGCCGCCCGGGCCGCTCTCGTAGGCCGCCAGCTTGTCCACATAGGCGCGCAGGTCGGCGGCGGTGACCGCCGGGATGCGGCCGATAGCGACCCCTGGCACGCCCCCGCCGTCGAAGTCGGCGAGCTCGGCGTCGGCGGCGGCGAGCCCGTCCTCCGTCGTCACCAGATAGGGGGGCAGCAGGTTCGACGACAGCCCCAGCAGGTTCTTGTAGTCGTAGGTCCCCTTGCCGGCGAGCGCCACGTAGCGGGGGGGCGCCGGCCAGGACTGCACGGCGTAGGCGAGGAAGCGCCGGATCGCCAGCGGATCGACCAGGCCGTCCGCGAACAGGTCCATGACGTCGCCCAGGTCGACCACCATCGTGGAGAGCCCCTGAGCGGCCCGCAGGTCGGCCAGCCGCTGCGCCTCGGCGCGGAGCGCCGCCGGCGCGATCACCAGGTACTGGGCGCCGCGCCCCGGATTGCGCAGGTCGGCGGGGGCGCTGGCGCGCACGCCGGCGGCATCGAGGGCCGGCCCGGCGACCGCGACGTAGGGCCCGGCGTCCGGCGCCGTGAAGCCGACGCCCCAGGTGCCGTCGGGCTGGGGCTGGGCCGAGAGACCGCCCAGTTGCCGCGGCGCGAGCGGCTGGGCCACGTCCCAGACGGCGATGCCCGAGGCGTGGAACCCGCTCAGGGCGACCGCCGCCCCCGCGCCGGCGCGGAAGGCGAGGCGGTCGGCGACCGCCCGGTAGAGGTGCGGATAGGTGAGGTCGAACGAATCGAGCCAGAAGCCGCGCGCCGCCTCCAGCGCCACGATCTCGATCTGATTGCCGCCGTCGCGCAGGACGTCCGCCGGCAACGTCAGATTCGCCGTGTAGGGGCCGCTGCCGTTCCAGGCGATCTCGCCGATCTGCCGGCCGTTCACCGACACGCCGGCCCGCTGGGAGTCGGCGAAGCCGTAGAGGTTGACCGCCAGCATGGCGGCGCCGTTCGCGGGAGCCGGCACGTCGACGGCGAGGGTGGCGCGGTCGAGGCCGGGGTAGCCGGGGTAGAGGCTCTTCCAGATCCAGAAGTCCTCCACCGGCAGCGGCGCCGAGACCGCCGGAATGGCGTCGGTCTCGAGGTGCAGCGTGTCGGCGAAGGAGGCCGCCGCCGGACCGGCGCTCGCCGGGGCGGTGACCGTCGCGACCGCCTGCCCGGTGCCGCGCTCCAGCCAGTAGACGTTGATGTTGGTATAGGGGCTCTGCGCCGCCTCACCGTAGAAGACGAGACCGTCGCCGTCCGCCGCCGGCTGCCAGGCCACATTCTGACCCGCGTGGCTCAAGCGCAGACGGCCGGCGCGGAGCTGTCCCGTGGTCTCGTCCAGAGAGAGCCCGAGAGCGCTCGCGAGATCCCGCGCCCGCACCCGGACCAGGCCGGACCGGGTCACCTCGACCCGCGCGCGGCGGGCCGCGGACGGGCCGGTCGACGGACCGGAAGCCGCGGGCGCCGCCTTGGCGGTCGCGGCAACCGCCACGCCAGCCGGCTCCGCGGCCCTGGCGAGGCGTGGCGACACGGCCTTGGCGGTGGCGGTGAAGTCGCGGTCCCGATCCTTGGCCTGGAAGGTGGAGACCCTCCTCGCGACCGTGACCCGGTAGGGGCCGAAGACCTCCCGCGCGCCTTGCTGATCCACCTCCACCAGGCGATAGGTGAGTTTCTGGCCGCGGGGGGCCGCCGGGTCCACCAGCCGGTACCGGCCGCCGGGGAGCTGCGCGACGGCCGGAACCGCCCGCTCCGTGACCGGGACGAACCGGCCGGTGGCCGGATCGCGCCGCTCGACCTCGAACGCTACCGTGCCCACCTCGGCAGCGGTCTCCCACTCGACCACGACCTGGCCGTCCTCCTCCCGCGCGGCGAACGAGGAGACCCGGGCCCAGGTGGCCAGGTTGGAGACGGCGAAGCTGCAGTTCACCGTCTGGGCCTGGGCCACCTCGCTCGTCCAGGCCGCGGGCCCGGTGTTGGACCAGTACATGGTCACCGTCTGGTTGATCGTGGTCCCGCTGGGGACCGTCGGAGCGACATAGAACTGATACTTCATGCTCCCCGACCCGTTGGGTCCGATGACCCCCAGGCTGGTGCCCGAGAGGGTGTTGTTCCTCGGCGTCCAGACCACCTGGCTGTTGGTGGTGTCCACGGCGACAGTGCCGCCGGTCGTCTCGGTCGGCGTGGTGGGCGACGAGGCGGTGCTCAGCACCTGCCCCTGGGCCGCGTTGTAGCCGACCTTGAAGCGCAGGAAGCTCGCCGTGCCGCATTCGAAGCGCTCGGCGGTCGTCGTGGGGACGGTCGCCGTGCATCCCGGCACGGTGTTGGTGAAGCTCACCGTGCAGGCCGACGACTGCCCGGGCCGCACCGGCGTCGGGGAGCAGGAGCAGGAGGGGGCCAGCCGCGGCACCGGGATGTCCGAATTGAGGACCTGGCAGTTGCACTTCGCGCCGGTGCCCGGATGCACGGAAGTCTCATCGGTGCACGTGCCGCCCGGGCCGACCTGGCTGCTGCTGTTCCCCCAGGTGGCGCAGGTGGGGATGTCCACGAAGCCGTCCGGCTGGGCGCTGCCGTTGGCGCCGATGGCGTCCGTGCACGGGATGGTGACCGCCGAGGTGAACTTCATGAACACGTCGGCGCTGTTGCACTGCCCCTTGACCAAGTCGCCGCAGGTGTCGCCGTCGTCGTTGTAGAAGGGGCCGCTGCCGCCGGAGAGGTTCAGCGGACCGCAGGTGGCCGTACCGACCGTGCCGTAGACCGGCTTGAGGGCCTCCACGGCGCACTGCAGGCCGCCGAAGGCGTTGGGCGCGGGGTCGCCGGCGCCCAGATAGTTGTAGACGAACATTCCGATGTCATAGCGGGTCTGGCCGCTCGTGTTCTGCAGCCTGGCCCCCATGAAGATGCTGACCGTATCGGTCGGGGTCACGCAGCCGTTGGTCTGATCCCCGAGGCCGACCAGGATGAAGGTGACGTCGTTGGCCGTGCAACTGTTGCCGGGGGCGAGCGGGGACTGCAGGTTGCCGACGCACCGCGAGTTGGTGGTCGCCGCCTCCGCCGCTCCCGCGAGGAGAAGGAGAAGGCCGAGCAGGACGGCGGTCCGCCGCAGTTGCAGGAAAAAGGACGCCTTCAGGGAAACTTTCATGCTTCGCCTTTCCGCGGCAACCGCGAAGCGGGATCAGAGTAGTTTTTCCGGATCTCGCTTCAGGATAACACAGGGGGGAATGCGGGCGGAGCGGGTGGTAGAGGCCGTCGAGGCTGCCACCACCCACTCGAGGTTCACGCCAGAGAGGAGGCTAGAACGGTCCCTTGGCCACCGCGATGTCAGGGATCTGAGCCCTGATCAGGCAGACGAGGGAGGTCGGGGGGAAGATCATATGGACGCTGAAGGCCTGGCCGTTCGTCAGGCAGCAGGTCAGGGCGGCGAACTGAGCCTGGCAGGTGGTGTTCGCCTTACAGGTAAGGTTTCCGCCGTTCAGGCACCTGAACCGCTCGACGCAGGCACTGAGCGAGGAGAACTGGCCCTCCGGCAGACAGGAGGGGCCGGCAGCCGGGAGATCCTGCTTCAAGATTGGCTTGTTGTTCACCAGGTCGGTTACGAGGAGGGTCAGGGCGGTCCCTTTCTGGACGATCTCCGATTTATAGACGCCGGTCTTCTGGGTGGCGTTGTCCTGGACCGACGAGTACCGGAGGACCAGGTTGGCATCCCCTGAGGGAAGCGAGTAGACGTCGTAGAAGTTTTTGTCCGTCAGCGAGGAAAGGGTCGCGGCCGGCTCTTCGCTCATCGAGAAGAGATATCCGTCCACGTTGACGCCCTTGAGGAGGGCGATCAGGTCCGCCTTGGGGTCCGCGGCGGACGCGGTCCTGCCGCAAAGGAAGACCGCACCGAAGGCGAGCACGGCGAGGGTCACGGAGAGTCTGGAAGCCGGTCGGATCTGTCGATTCATCGTTTGTATCTCCTTTTCTGTAAAAGCTCCGGAGATAACTGGCGAGGGGGTGCCGGGTTTCGTTACAGTTTCAGCAACAGGAGGAGAACGATCACTTCCGCTTCTTCTTCCTCTTCCTGGTTTTACTCTTTGCCTTCGGCCGCGCGGGAGCCGCGGTGCGCCGCCGCAACCAGTCGAGGGCGCCCGCGGTGCCGGCCCAGGTCTCACACGAGAGGACGAGATAGAAGACGGCCTCGTCCTCTCTGCCCGGAGAGTAGAAACCCGCCGGCGGCGGCACCCCGCGGGTGTGGAGCAGCAGGCCGGGGACGAACCGGTTGGCCTGGACGGCGCGCTTGAGGGCCCGCCGGGCTTCCGGGGAATCGCCCTCCTGGCGGAACCGCAGAAGAGCCCGCGGGTAGTCCAGCAGAGCCATCGTGTCCCACGCGTAGCGATCGAGCAGCTCCCGGGCCTCCTCGTCACGGTCCAGCGCGATCAGGAGGTTCACCAGGGAGTGGCGAACCCCCTGGTTGTCGCCTGGATTGAGGCGCAGCATGGCCTGGAAGTGCTCCGCCGCTTCCGCGAAGAGCTTCCTCTCCACCAGGGTATCGGCCAGACCCTGGCGGGCTCGCATATAGGGGCGGGTCTCCAGCACTCCCCAGAAATGTTCAGCGCCGGCGATCTCGGCAAAAGCCTCGGGGCCGACCGCTCTCTCCCCGGCGGCCATTCCCAGCTCGTAGAACCGGCCGGCGGATTCGGGATCGGAGGCCCGTCTGGCCAGGAAGTTATAGGCGTCCGCGAAGTCGGGCCAGATCTCGAGCGCCTGGCGGGCCAGGAGCACCGCCCGCCGGCCGAGGCTCGTGTAGGCGCTGTCGAGCAACGCCTCGGCGCGCTCCTCCGGAGTTTCCGGCTCGGCCGGCTCGAGCGGCAGATCCTCGATGTCCTCGGGGAGCCCCTTCCTCTGTGCCTGCCGCAGGGACCGCTCGAGGAAGCGAAATACAAGCAGGGGTGCGGCGGGCGCCTTCTCCAGCGGCTCCAGCAGATCCGGCAGGCTCAGGACGAAGCGGACCGGGCCTCCGGCCGTGGCGGCCTGCTCCTCCCAGGTACCGGCGTCGAGATCCCCTTCGGCGAGGGATGCCAGCGCGGTGAGGAGCCCCTCGAAGAAGGCGAGCTGCCGGTGGTCAGGGCGAAGGAAGAGTCCGTCCTCCCAGAAACCGGCGACCGGAATGAAGCCGTCCCCAACCCAGGGGAGCCCGTGCTTCTCCCAGAGATCGACATCCTCGGGCGGCGCTTCCCAAGGCTTGAGGAGCTCGACGGTCCACCCGCTCGGCGCGAAATCGTCATCCTCGAAATCCTCGTCGTCATCATCATCGTCGTCATAATCGTCGTCATAGTCCTCGCCGTCGAGCTCGGCCTCCAGCGGCGGATCTCCCGCGGACGGGAGAGCCTCGGGATCGGGGGTGAACACTTCAGGCTCGGGGAAGAACCTCAGCTCGGGAGCGGACCTCCCGCCGTCGTGGGCCAGCGCGAAACAGAGGAGCTCCGGCTCGACGTCCGGCGCCTCGATCCGCACCCGGTCCTCCTCGTTCAGATGACGCCATCCGGAGGAGTTCAGAAAGCCGGCCGCCGCGCGGACGAAGGCGGCCAAGCGCTCGAGGGTGACTCCGGCGCCGGTGAGCGGGCCGGGCCGGAGGTCGTCGTCCGGCGCCATGTGCCGCCGGAGATTCGCCAGGATGCCGCTCAGCTCCGGCAGCTCGGGCTGGACCTCGACCGTCACGCCATGAGGCGAGAGGATCCCGTCCAGCGCCCGCGCCCAGGCCACGTCGGCCACCTGAATCCGCGCCGGCCGGGACCGCCACTTCCTGCCGGCTCGGGAAACGGCGCTCTCCAGCAGCGAGGAGATCTCCTCCTCAGGCCCCGGCTCCGAAGCCATGACCGTTCCGGACTCCAGGTTCAGACAGAGGGCGGTCCAGGGCCGGAACGGATCTCCACCGTCGCGCGGAAACCAGGCCGGCAGGCGGACGGCGCCCACCTGCCACGTTTCAAAGGGCCGGCTCGAGAGGGCCGGAAAGATCCGCCGGCTGGGCTCCGCCATCCGCTCTCCTTCCATAGAGGAATCGGGACGCTTCCCCGCGACACCGGGGGGCGCGCTCCGGCGCAATATGTTACGAGATAACGGAACCGGTTGGCGAGAGGGGTGTCGTTATGTGCGAGGACCGCGGCCGGGCTATCTTGACCCTCTGCGCATACGGAGGTACATTTCTGTGTGTATTGGAGGCACCTGAATGGCACGTATGAATGTGGTCTTTGAAGACGCCCTTCTGGAGGAGATGCGGGACCTCGTACCTTCGCGCCAACGTAGCGGATTCATCGAAGAGGCCGTGCGGGTGCGGCTTGCGCAGCTCAAGCAGGTTCAGGCGGCCAAAGCCGCGGCGGGCGCATGGAGCGGCGAAAGCCGGAAGGACCCCTCGCAGGAGATCGAGGAGAGCCGGAATGACTGGGAGGATCGGCAGCGCTGGACCGAACCGGAACCGACGGATGGCTGACTTCCTGTTGGACTCCGACGTGGTGATCTGGCATCTCCGCGGGCGGGCCGCCGTTGTCGAGATGGTCCTTGCCTTGGCGAAGAGAGGCCGGATCGGGTTGTCGGCGATCACACGAGCCGAGGTTCTTCTCGGGATGCGCGAATCCGAACGAGCGCTTACCCTTCCGTTCCTCGATAGTTGCGAGACGCTGCCCGTCATGGCGGCGACGGCAGACCGTGCCGGTGAGATCTGCCGGGGATGCCGCAGCCGGGGGATCACCCTTGCGCTTCCCGATGCTCTGATCGGAGCCACCGCCCTGCTCACTTCGACTCCCCTCTACACCTGCAACCCTCGTCACTATCCCATGCCGGACCTCGACCTGCGCCCTGTACCGGCCTGACACCACTTTCCCGCAGGTCCGCTAAATGCCCCTGTAACCTACGGGCAGCAAAGGCTTTGTCGGAAGTCGAACGCTTCCGGCGCCCACGAGGGAGGCATGGCCGGCCCATTTGCCCAACCGGCGCGCACCAGGAAAGCAGGAGCATGCTGAAAACGGGTTCTCTGTCGCGCAGGCGAGATCGAGCGCCGCGGTTTCGGGCCGGGCTCCCTTTTCATCGGCCGCGTGCCGAAGGAGGAGATGCATGTCATCGAAGCTGAAGACTTGGGGTCTTGCGGTCCTCGCCTCTGCCACCCTGGCGCTCGCCGCCGCGCCCGGAGCCTGGGGCTCCAACTGCAGCGGGACCTCGGTGGGGCTGACGCCCTTGAACGATCTCGCGGCGGGAAGCTACCTGGGGCAGTTCCAGGGCGGCCTCTATCCCGGCGGCGTCAACACGCCGCCCGCCGCGCACCATCAGGAGGGCCTGGCCCGCGCCGCGGCCATCGAGCCCTTGAGCCCCTCGGGCCTGCCGCGCGCGGACGGCAAGATCGTCCTGCTGTCGATCGGGCTGTCGCATACCACCCAGGAGTTCTGCTCCCAGGGTGGCAACGAGCCTTGCAACTCGTGGACCTTCATGGGACGGGCGGCGGCCGATCCCAACGTCGACAAGACCCATCTGGTGATCGCCAACGGCGCCCAGGGGGGCCAGGAGACCTCGACCTGGGACTCGCCCACCGACCCCAACTACAACCGCGTCCGCGACACTGTGCTGGCGCCGAAGGGGGTGACGGAAAAGCAGGTGCAGGCGGTGTGGGTGAAGCTCGCCGACGCCAATCCGACGGTCAGCCTGCCCGCCTCGAGCGCCGACGCCTACAACCTCGAGCGCGGCCTCGGCAAGGTCGCGCGCGCCCTCAAGGCGCGTTACCCCAACCTCCAACTGGCCTTTTTCATGAGCCGCAGCTACGCCGGCTACGCGACCTCCGCCCTCAATCCCGAGCCGTACGCGTATGAGTCGGGTTTCGCCGTGAAATGGCTGATCGAGGCCCAGATCGACCAGGAGGCCGGCCAGGGCATCGACCCGCTGGCCGGCAACCTCGACTCCGGCGCCCTGGCGCCCTGGCTGGCTTGGTCCATCTATCCCTGGGCCGACGGGCTCACGCCGCGCAGCGACGGGCTGACCTGGGCGTGCAACGAATTCTCGGACGACGGCACGCACCCGGCGCAGGCCGCCGAATCCAAGATCGGGCAGAGGCTGCTGCAGTTCTTCCTCAGCTCCCCATATACCGTTCCCTGGTTCCGCAAGTAGCGCCGTCAACCCTGGACCGCAGCGCCACGGCTCAGGTCGCCTGCAACTCTGCTTGACGCCAAGGCTGGCTGAAACGGATTGAGCAAAGAGAAGAGAGCGGCCCGCATGGGATGGGCCGCTCTCGTTGCCTCAGGAAGTGCCTGGTACCTGCTCTGGTCCCCCTTGCCCGCCTCGTTGTCGTAGCGCAGCACGCACACACCGTTCACGACGAAGGCCAGCCGATACTTGAAGCTGTGCGCACTTCCGAGCACTGGTGATGGCACCTGCCATACCACTAACTCCACTAGTCTCCCGCCGGATCCCGAATCTGGTTGATCTCCACCAAAGACTCACCTACGGCCAGCAAAGCTTTGACGCGAGGCCAGCTCCGATCGATGAGGTCTTTGAGGGCAGGGTTGCTACGATTGCCGCAGGTGACCCAGACAACTTGGGGTGGCGGTCCACGACGCTCCAGGATTTGAACAAAGTCGTTGTCTTTGGTAATGACCACAGCTTCCACTTGACGAGCCTTCTCGAAGATCTCCGGATCCTCAGCTCGGAGAAGACCAAAGTCTTCTACGTGCACCGCTCCGCTCTCACCAAGATCACGTAGCCACCTGGCAAGAGCCGGGGGAAGTTGGGCATCGACCCATACCGGAGGAGAAGAACGGAGAGTCGCCACTTACGCTGCCAACGTCGGATGATCGAGGCGCCGTACCGCATACCGCAGACAAGCCGCGATATCGTCCGGTTCCAAATAGGGATAGGCCTCAAGGATCTCGTCCTGGCTCTGCCCCACTGCCAGGAGATCGAGAACGTCGGTCACTCTGATCCGCATCCCGCGGATACAAGGGCGCCCCCCGCACTGGTTCGGGTTGATTGTGATCCGGTTCAGCAAGTCTGCCATGGGATGGGGTCGCCTCCTCAAGGGGAAGGGTACCAAAGCGCCCGGTACTCCAGCAAACCTCGGTGAACGTAGAACGCCATGTGCATGTAGACCCTGCCGAACCATGAAGGAGCTCTACCGATCGTGGTCGCCGTCTAGCGCACCTCGTCCATCTCATCCATCCGGCGATGAGCCGCCCAGGCCATGAGCCGCTCGCTCCCTCTCTGCCTTGTGAAGTTCGTCACGGTCTAGAATGACTAGTATGACCAACCCAGGAGCCAGCCCCAATGACCCAGACCGCGAAAGCCTGGACCCTCGCGACGCCAAGGCGCACCTGAGCGAAGTTGTCGAGAGCGCCTTGAAGAAAGGGCCCCAGATCATCACCCGTCATGGCCGGAAGGCCGTGGTCGTCGTCGCCGCCGAGGAGTGGGAGCGGAAGACGCAGCGCCAGGGAACGCTCGCGGACTTCTTCGCGGCCTCGCCCTTGCGGGAATCGGGGCTGGACATCGAGCGTCCCCAGGACGATTCCCGCGATATCGACCTATGAGCTTCCTCCTCGGCAAGGCAGCGAGACCTGAAGGGCCACGCTATCGAAGTCCTGAATTGCCGTGCGAATCCTGGCATGGGGTGGGGCGGCGGCCAGATGCCTCCGGAGCGGATGGTAGAGGCTGTCGAGGCTGCCACCACCCACTTCGAGGTTCACGTCAGAGAAGAGGCTAGAACGGTCCTTTGGCCACCGCGATGTCCGGGATCTGAGCCCTGATCAGGCAGACGAGGGAGGTCGGGGGGAAGATCATATGGACGCTGAAGGTCTGGCCGTTCGTCAGGCAGCAGGTCAGGGCCACCACAAGAAAGCGCTTGGCACCCATCCCCCCCGCTACAACGATCCGTCGTATCAGTACGGCGGTCTGCCTCCGGCTGCGACGGTCCGTCGTATCGGTACGACGGTCTGCCTCCGGCTACGACGGTCCGTCGTAACGGTACGACAGTCTGCCTCCGGCGGCGACGGTCCGTCGTATCGGTACGACGGTCTGCCTCAGGCTGCGACGATCCGCCGTATCGGTACGACGGTCTGCCTCCAGCTACGACGGTCCGTCGTATCGGTACGACGGTCTGCCTCCAGCTACGACGGTCCGTCGTATCGGTACGCCGGTCTGCCTCCGGCTGCGACGATCCGCCGTATCAGTACGGCGGTCTGCCTCCGGCTACGGCGGTCCGTCGTAACGGTACGACGGTCTGCCTCCGGCTACGACGGTCCGTCGTAACAGTACGGCGGTCTGCCTCCGGCTACGACGGTCCACCGTATCGGTATGACGGTCTGCCTCAGGCTGCGACGGTCCGTCGTATCGGTACGGCGGTCTGCCTCCAGCTACGACGATCCGTCGTATCAGTACGGCGGTCTGCCTCCAGCTACGACGATCCGCCGTATCGGTACGGCAGTCTGCCTCCAGCTACGACGATCCGCCGTATCGGTATGGCGGTCTGCCTCCAGCTACGACGATCCGCCGTATCGGTATGGCGGTCTGCCTCCGGCTACGACGATCCGCCGTATCGGTACGGCGGTCTGCCTCCGGCTGCGACGGTCCGTCGTATCGGTACGACGGTCTGCCTCCAGCTACGACGATCCGTTGTATCGGTACGACGGTCTGCCTCCGGCTGCGACGGTCCGTCGTATCGGTACAACGGTCTGCCTCCGGCGGCGACGGTCCGCCATACCCTGGGCTGGACCTCTCTCCTGCCCACTCGCCAAAATGCCTCTGCAAACTATGAGCAGCAAAGGGTTTGTCAGAAGAGGCGAGATTTTACGTCTTATTAGGGGTATGGGACGAAAACTTCGCTACCTTCCCGAGGAGGGCGCCCTGGTCGAGGTCACCTGCCGGACCTTGCAAGGACGCCTGCTGCTCCGGCCCAGCCCGGAGCTCAACGACATCGCCGCCGGGGTGCTCGGCAGGGCCCAGCGGCTCTATCCGGTCGACTTGATAGCGCTCAGCCTGCTGTCGAATCACTACCACATGCTCGTGCGGGCGGAGAGCGCCAAGCGCCTCGCGCGTTTCGTCGGCTACTTCAACTCGAACCTGGCGCGGGAGGTCAGCCGGCTCACCGGCTGGACGGGGAAGATCTGGGATCGGCGCTACCAGGCGATCCTGATCAGCAACGAGGAGGAGGTGCAGGTCGCGCGTTTCCGGTACGTCCTCAGTCACGGGGTCAAGGAGAATTTGGTGGCCCACCTCCGGGAGTGGCCCGGTCTCCAGTCCGTCCGGCAACTCGCGGACGGCGAGCCTCTCGCCGGCACCTGGTTCGATCGCACCCAGGAGTACCTCGCCCGCCGCAAGGGAGAGACGGCCGATCGTCTCCGTCACACCACCCCCGAGACGGTGACCTTCTCGCTCCTGCCCTGCTGGAAGAATCTCTCCCCAGAAGCCCACCGGCAACGCGTCGCCAACATGGCCGCTGAAATCGAGGAGGACGCCGCCGCGGCCAGGAAACGGACGGGAACCGAACCCTTCGGAGTCGCGGCGATCCTGGCCCAGGCTCCGACGAGCCGACCCAAGCGCCTGAAGAAATCGCCCGCTCCGCTCTTCCACGCGGCGAGCCAAGCCATGCGCCACTACTTCTACGAAGGCTTCTCCTGGTTCGTGGCCGCCTATCGCACGGCGGCCGAGAAGCTCCAGAAGGGAGACCCCGACCCGCGCTTTCCCATCGGGAGCTTCCCGCCGGCGTTGCCGTTCGTCGGCGGGTAGAACACGACCGCCGCGCAGATCCTGATCGGCTATCTGGCGATCTCGACCTTCACCGGCTGAGGGGAAGGAGAAGGTGTATCCAGGAGGCCGATTTGGCATGAATTTCAGGAAACCGCTGTCGTGAGTTGCCGTTACGAGAGGCCTCTCGACATCCCCAAGGCTGCTTCCTGGCTTCCTGAGGGCTTGACAAGTCGAAAAGCTCCTCGACGAGGAGCGATTTTCTCCAGGGACTTGGCACTTGGGGGAGGAAGAGAATGAGGGCTTATCCACGGACGTGGCACCTAGTCTCCACCCACCGCACCGGCACCGCACCTAGTCGGCACCGGCACCGTCTCTCCTGTCCCCCCAGTCTGACACCTTTTGCCGCTGTCCCTCGCGTCAAAGGGCATGGCGCCTCTCTTGTGGGTTGCAGCCTTGCCATTGGTCGACTGGTTTGTCCAGAGCCCCCACTATGCTCAGAGGTTCCGAGCACAGACAAAGGGCGAAGGCGGCTTATCCTCGGACATAGCATCTAGTCTCTCGGCGACGTTTGACTAAGCGCTCAAATGGCCACTTACCCTTATGACAAATCGACGCTCAAAGCCACCTAGCCTATCTTTCTTTGATGTCTTTACTCTTAGCAAATCACTTGGCTCGCTGCCCAGCACACCGCAGAGCGCTTCTACCACCTCTAGCACATCGGCAAGCTCTTCTACACGTTCCGATTCGAGAAATTCTCCTACTTCCTCAGTGAGCTTGAGCCTCAATAAAAGGAGGAACTCTCTGTCGTCTTTCGCACACCTCAAGTTCTCATCCGAAATCGGGGCTAACTCTGGAACTCTATCTCTTACCAGCTTTTCAAGCATAGCATTCATTCTCCCTACCTTGAGGTCTGTTAACTGACTCATCGGGTATCCAGCCATAGATTATGTCCGTCATTACCTCCATCTCTTCTCACCGGCTTGCCACCCTTATGTCGGAATCAGGCAAGAACTCCTTCAACCTTCAGCTTACCCCTAATTCGCCGTTAGTCTAACAATCGACTTCTCAGCGAATGGGAAAGCCCAACAAGGATAGGCCATAGCCAGTCACCCGCAGATGCGCATAAGACTATTTTGCGCTGCTGAATTACTCCGCTAGACTTGCTCGGCAGAATAAGTATTATGGTGAGGCTGACATGAAGGGTACCCCGAGCGGCATGACGATAGGAGTCTCCGCACTCAAGGAGTGCACGCTTTCTGCGTTCGAGCATGGAATATCGCATCTCCTCTCGACGACATTGCCGTCTGCCTGGGACCAGCAAGGATGCGGTTGGCAAGAGCACTGGGAAGAGCAAAAGTCTGCTGGCTTCTACGCCTCGTGCGATGGGATACTGTTGCTGTCAGCCCTACCGCCAGAAACTGGCATCGACATAGCCGTCGCAGAGAGTGTTCTTCACAGAGCGTACTATCACCACCTATGCCCTTTCTTGGACAATGCGGTATCGGTAGATCTGGATAAACAGCAGGCTCGCCGACGATGCCTCGGTACTACAATGAAACTCGCAAAATTTGTCCAAGCTTCGGCAGCCGTCCCGCCAGATTCACGGCGTGACGATCTCTTTATACATCTGAAGAGGACGCTAGTAGATGTTGGTCACCAAGCAGCAGGGTTATGGTCGGCAACTGTGGGAACAGATACTCCACGCTTATCTGCTACGTGCGAAGGGTTACTAGCGCTGGCAGCGTGCCACGACCAAGAGGCAGTCGCCGTACTAGAAAACGGTCAAAAGTTCTTGCTCGATCTTCTTTACTCGAATATAGAGATCGAGTGGCGGGTGGTCATAATTTCAACGCTGCTCGACATCGCTATCCAACGACAAGAGACTCCCTCCTTAGAATTGGGAGAGTTCGCCCGCCAAACTCTGCCAGCGATCGACTCCCTAGAGCAAGATTTACTGGTTGAGTATTTCCCCACTGTAAAGGGTGACAGCGACTACTATCACTTCAATGTAAGACTAATGGGTGCACGGGCCCTTATCTCTCTCTATCACCTCGGAATTCTCAATCACGACTTTCTTCGTTTCGCAATTCCCATTGTCGACCACACTGCGCGCAACATACTCCTAAATGGCCGATACAGAGCGGCAAGTCCAACCACCCAGCCTCGATTTTGGGAATACTATCAGGCGATGCGCTTGCTGTCCGCCTTCAATCGAATAGACTTGTCCGAATCAGGGGAGATTTCGCTCATGTGGGTAAGCCCAAAGCACTTTGAACCCAAGAATTTTAAGATAGACGAGCAGCTTATCGTAGTCCTTATGCCACTCAGCACCGACTGGTCCAACGACGTCTTTGCCGCCTTGAAAAAGGTAAAAAAACTAAAGGACCGAACTTATCGTTACTGGAGAAGCGATCAGAGATTCCAAGACGACAAGATTATGCAGAGCATCTGGGAAGAAATCAACAAGGCCAGATTTATCATCGCTGACTGCACTGGTAAAAATCCTAATGTTTTTTACGAACTTGGAATCGCTCACACCCTCGGAAAATCCGTCTTTATCTGCGCCCAAAATAGAGAAGACATACCCTTCGATCTTGCCGCCATTCGCTCGTATGAATACGGAAGCCCACGACCAGGGCAACTACGCGCACTTCAAACCGCCCTCACAAAATTTATAAACGATCTCCAGTAGGAGGAGCCATGGACCAGTTCTTCTTTGCACAGAAGGCTTTTATAGTTGACAGCGGTAGACTGCTATTGGTTCAAAAATCCGAGCAAGACCCACACAATCCCGGAAAGTGGGAGGTTCCCGGGGGCCGGATGCAATTCGGCGAAGATGTGAACGTTCACTTAAAGCGGGAGGTTAAGGAAGAAGTTGGCATTGAAATCGAACCAGGCAGGCCATTCTTTATCTGGCAGTGGCAGCTAGAACGTAAATCTGAGGAGGGATTGGTGAGAATGCAGATTGTCGCTGCAGCTAGGTTGTGCACTCCACTTTCGCTTGATCTTGATGAAACCAACAGGGTCGATGATGACTGGCTAGGCGAGATGCGCTGGGTAGATCTTGAAGAGATAGGATCTTACGACTTTATTCCAAACATGCTCCCAGTGATACGCGAATTTATTTCCGTACACGGCAAATGATTTCCACGCACCAGGAGCCTTTGAAATGGAAAAAGTATCTCAAGCTCATTGAGTACGACTTAATATCAACAGAAGAGCTGAGACGTGACATAAAACGCTTTGAGATCAATGATGCAGCCTCGCTCTTACGCGGACTAAGGGAGGAGTTACAACAAGACGCGGACTCGGGCAGATCAAGCTTATATGTTGTCAAGCTAGTTTCACTTAAGCAATCTGGGCAACTGCCAAATTTGAGAGTCCAGTCTCCAGAAGACCTAAAAAATTTCGACGGGTTCTTGAGAGGCAAGAGCCGGTTCAGCGAAATCTGGTACTGTCGAACCGCCATTGATCCGGGAATTTTTAGCGTCGCAGGGCGGTTTTCATTTTTCTACAGAGACATGCCTCGCTCGCAGGTGATCGAGCAAGTGTGGCGTTGCAGCCCACGCCTAATTGAGAGTTTTTCGAATTCAGCCTCATTTCCATACGCAAGAGCCTCACGCTCCGAGTGGGGAAGGCACTACAACGTTGAAGCTATCCACTGCCCGAATTCGTTATCTATTCCGATCAAAGACCAAGAAACTCAGTTTCGCCAGTCTCTTCTGTATCTTGAGAGGTTTCAAAAGCGCATTCGATCTTTTCTAAGCTTCGCAGAGCTCCGCGGAATTGATAGCATAAGCCTTGAATACAAAATTGTCGACACACACTTGTCTATCATAGATTGGGACACCACCAATGACGAAAAGCTCCTCAATACTTAGCTCCTGCGTTTTCTGCAAGGAAGCGCAAGACCCTGCATCGGCAAATTTGTTTCTCGGTCCTGAATGGCCCCATGAAGGACGCACCATACTTTCTACCGATAACATCTTTGTCGTTCCTGGCTATGGTCCCCAAGTTTATCCCTACCTCCTACTAATCACCAGAAGGCATGTGACATCCTTCGCACAAACCAATCGCCAAGAGCGAAGGGAAATTATAAACGCGATTCATTGTCTTGTAGATTCGTCCTTCTTAAACCTAGATAGCCTATTCATATTTGAACACGCTGGCTGTCAAAATTTACATTCTTGCATAGAACACTTCCATTTTCATATAATTGATGGCAAGCTTGACCTAACCGGGGCATTGCAAGGCTTCCCGGTGACTGTCATGGAACTAACCCCGACGACAAGATTTGAGCTAAACGATTCCTACTTGCTCGCATGTAAAGTGGAAAGGGGAGGCAATATTTCTGCTTCTCTTGCCTTGACCAAAGAAAAGCAGGACCAGTTCTTCCGGCGAGCATTGGCCAATAGAATCGGCGACAAGGTATGGGATTGGCGAATAGGGATGAATACGGATCTAATGAGCAGATTGCTAGAAGAAAGCCGAGACTTGGAAGGAAAATGGCGGAATTGCATCAAGGCTAGGGAAATAAATTCTTGACCACGGACTGAGCAAGCGTCTCAAAAGGCGGCAACGCCATTTGCCTGCACTTAACGCCAGAGGCTTCAAAAATCACTTGAGTTGCTTTCCGAGAATCAAGTTCCATGTGCTTCCCTGAAAGGTATATTACATCCTTAATTCGCTTCTGCGCAATTATGCGGGCACATTCGTTACAGGGAAAAAGGGTCGTATATATAGAGCAGTCGGCCAGTTCGCTGGTTGTTGCATTTAAGATAGCATTTTGCTCTGCATGAACGACGTAAGGGTATTTAGTTTGCAGCCATTCTCCGTCACTTCGCCAGTTAAAAAAATTCTCGTCTGCTTCCCGGACAAAGCCGTTATAACCTGTCCCAACAATATGTTTCTCGCGATTTACGAGCACAGCGCCGACTTTGCTACGCGGATCTTTGGATCGCAAAGAAGTGAAAAGCGCGATCAAAATAAAATACTCATCCCATGTAAGCGATGCCCGTGCCTCACCGTGATCGTTGAATGCGTCTAAGTTTATGTGCTGCTCACTACGCTCGTCGTTCATCCTTCCCACCTAGTCTATAGCCGAGATAAGAGCCTTGCTGAAGCTAAGGCTATTCAGTATAGCCCAATCGAGTACCCTAAGAAAGTGCGACGGATAGATTCGTCGGTATGCCCGATCTGCCGGGCTGCCCGGCAGAATTGTGTGGCATAAATAGGGCAGGAAGCAGGTGCGCCCGAATAGGTGCTGAGGGGCAATAGGTTCCAGGCTCCATGCCCTTGGATAAATTCTCCTCCTCCGTAATTTCATTGTCAGTTCATACGGCCTCCTTTTGTGAACGGCACAGTAGACCAGCGGCAAGGCTACAGGCCTGCAAGGAGGATTGATGCGATGTCTGTGAAAGCAGTCTCCCCCATTCGGGCGGGCTAGAGGTGAGGAGCAAGGGTAGGGACAATCCGCGTCGCCTGAGGTACCCTGTCACCACTTCCCTTCGCGCCAGGAGACCGTTTATGTCCGACCCGTCACCGACCCTTCGGGACAAGTTCCCGTCCAGGCTCGCCGCATCTCTCCGCCGCCTTCACTGGAAGGACGTCCTCATCGGCGTTCTGGCCCTGCTGTTCCTCTCCATGTCGGCGTTCGCCTTCCGGGCTCCTCTGTCCAAGGCGATGGCTCGGTTCAGGGCGGGGGCTCAGGGGGGAGAGACGGTTTCGGTGTTCAATGTGGTGGTGGACCGGGAGGGGCGGCAGTGGTTTGACGTCCTGTTTGACAAGCCCGTGGGGCAGGGGAAGGTGGGGGAGGTTCTCGATCCGGCTCCGGCGCGGATCTCTCCGACCCTGGGCGGGTCCTGGAAGTGGCAGACCACCAACGCTTTGCGGTTTCAGCCGAGCGGCGGGCTCCCCGTCGCCAGCGAGTACAAGGTGGAGCTCGATCCGGCGAAGATCGTCAAGGAGGGGCAGGTCTTCACCGGCGAGACGGAGCTCACGGTGCGCACGGACAAGTTCCTCGTCGAGGAGGTCACCGTGCTCGAGGAGCCGGCTCTCGAAGGGAAGGCCAAGGTGGTCTATCGCGGCGAGATCCGGTTCAACTACCCCGTCAATCCCGAGACGCTCGCTCCCCTGGTCAAGATCGAGGACCCGGAGGCGGCCAAGCCGATCGAGGTCAAGCTCGAGACGGACTACCAGAACCAGGTCATCGGCTACCGCACGGAGCCCGTCCAGAAGAAGCGGGACGAGCGGAAAATCCGGCTCACGATCCCCGGGTCGCTCACCCCCGCCAACGGCAACGCCCCCCTCGGCGAGGAATACGTCAAGGAGATCGAGGTCGGGTCGAGCACCAAGCTCTCCGTCCGCAATGTCGAGGCCCAGCCCGGGCCGCGCGAGTCGACGATCAAGGTGACGTTCTCCTCCCCCATCTCGGCCGCGGTCGCCGAGAAGTACGTGAAGATCGAGCCGGCCACCCGGGTCCGCCTCGCGGCGGAGCGCAACGAGCTGTCGATCACCGGCGAGATGGAGCCGGGCAAGACCTACGCCCTCTCGATCGGCAAGGGGATGCCCGCCACCGACGAGGCCGTCCTCCAGGAGGACTTCCAGCAGGACGTCGAGCTGCCCGACCTCGAGCCCTCGGTCGGCTTCCAGAGCCAGGGGATGTTCCTCTGGAGCCAGGGGCAGCACGCGGTCGCCATCGAGGCGGTCAACGTCCCCAAGGTGCGGATGACGATCGACCGCGTCTATCTCAACAACCTCTTCTTCCTCTTCGAGTACGGCGGCTTCTTCGAGGAGGAGACCGGCTATTTCGGGGAGCTCAACCACGCCCTGGGCGACCGGCTGAAGGAGACGACGCTCAACGCCGGCGGCCGCCAGAACAAGCGGCGGACCTACCCGATCGATCTCGACAAGTTCATCAATACCAAGGAGCCGGGGCTCTACCGCGTCTCGGTCGGCCAGCCGGACGCGGAGGAGGCGTCCCAGCGGTGGGTGCTGCTCACCGACCTCGGCGCGGTCGCCAAGCGCGGCCCGGGGGAGTTCCTGGTCTGGGTGTCGTCGCTCAAGGACCTCTCGCCGGTGGCGGACGCCAAGGTCACCCTGATCTCGGACCAGAACCAGACCCTGGCCTCGGGGCGGACGGACGGCTCCGGGATCTGGCGGACGGACGACGCCAACGCCCTCGGCAAGGGGACGCCGTACATGGTGACGATCGAGAAGGGGAACGACTTCACGTTCCTCCTGCTCAGCCAGATGACGGTGGACTCGACGGGGCTGGACGTCGGCGGCGCCGAGGCCCCGGGCGAGGGGTACACGGCCTTCCTCTATGGCCAGCGCGACATCTACCGGCCGGGGGAGAAGGTGCAGGGGCTGGCGATCGTGCGCGACGGCGGGCTCCACATCCCGCCGTCGATGCCGGCGCTGCTGCGCCACCGCGATCCGCAGGGGCGGGAGATGGAGACCCGGCGGCTGACGACGGGGGAGAACGGGCTGGCGCCCTTCGATCTCGACCTGCCCGCCTACTCGCTGACCGGCCCGCACACGCTGGAGCTGGAGGTGGCGCAGACGGTGATCGGCCAGTACCGCTTCCAGGTGGAGGAGTTCGTGCCGGACCGGATCTCGGTGACGGTTGTCCCCGAAAAAGCGGCCGCCGAAGGGAAGATCGGACCGGGGCAGACGCTCGGCTATCAGGTGCAGTCGAGCTACCTGTTCGGCGCGCCGGCCGCGGGGCTGCCGGTGGAGACCCGGGTGCGGCTGGTCGACTCGACGTTCGCGCCCAAGGGTTTCGAGGGGTTCAGCTTCCGCAACGACGACCGCAAGCTGGACGACAAGGAGGTGCTCTCCACCACCGGCAAGCTGGACGACGAGGGGCGGAGCGACTTCAAGGTCGAGATGCCGGCCGGGGCGCCGGTGCCGTCGTCGCTGGAGGCGGTGATCACGGCGCGGGTGCAGGAGCAGGGGGGGCGCGGCGTGGCGGCGATGCAGCGGCTGCAGGTGCACCCCTATCCTGCTTATATCGGGGTGCGGCGGGCCGGGGGCAAGCCGGGGGAGGAGGGGTTCGCCGATCCGGGCAAGCCGGCCGGGTTCGAGTACGTGGTGGTCTCGCCGGAGGGGAAGGAGGTCCCGTCCGGAGGATTGCGGGCCGACCTCTTCGAGGACCGCTGGAACACGGTGCTGCGCAAGACGGCCAGCGGCGGCTGGAGGTATGAGACGACGCGCGATCCGGTGCTGATCGCCTCGCAGGCGATCGCCGCGGGGAAATCGCGGGGGAGCTTCCAGATGACTCCCCGGCGGTACGGCAGCTATCGCGTGGTGCTGACCGATCCGGAGTCGCAGGGGTCGGCCGCGGTCGAGTTCTACGCCGCCGGCTGGGGGACCTCGCCGTGGGCGATCAAGAATCCGTCGCGGCTGGAGCTGGACCTCGACAAGACGGAGTACGCGCCCGGCGACACGGCGACGGTGCAGGTGCGGGCGCCGTTCCCGGGCAAGCTGCTGATCACGGTGGAGCGCGACAAGGTGCTCGACACGCAGATCTACGACCTCAAGGGGAACACGGCGAAGATCGAGCTGCCGATCCGCGCCGAGTACCGGCCGAACGCCTACGTCACGGCGACGCTGGTGCGGGCGGTGGGGAACCTGGAGGTGGGATCGGCCGGCCGGGCCTTCGGGGCGGTGCCGATCTCGGTGAACCGGACGGCGAATCACCTGGCGCCCCAGATCTCGGCGCCGGACCAGATGCGGCCGGGGCGCGAGCTGCCGATCACGGTGAAGACCGTGCCGAACGCGGTGGTGACGGTAGCGGCGGTGGACGAGGGGATCCTCCAGCTCATCGCCCAGAAGACGCCGGAGCCGTTCGACTTCTTCTACCGGAAACTGGCCCTGGGGGTGACCTCCTACGACACCTTCAGCCTGCTGCTGCCGGAGCTCAAGAGCCTGACTGCCGGCGGCGGCGAGGGGGCGGAGGGGATGGGGCAGTACGTGCGGACGGAGGGGATCCGGCGCGTGCAGCCGGTCGCCTTCTGGTCCGGCCCGGTGACGGCGGACAAGGACGGCGTCGCCCGGGTCTCCTTCAAGGTCCCCGAGTTCCAGGGGGCGCTACGGATCATGGCGGTGGCGATCGACGTCGACAAGTTCGGCTCGTCGTTCCGCCTGACCCGGGTGCGCAATCCGCTGGTGCTCCTCCCCACCCTGCCGCGCATCCTCTCCTTCGACGAGACCCTGCAGGTGCCGGTGACGGTGCGCAACGACACCGGGAAGCCGGGATCGATCCAGGTCGGGCTGACGGCACTAGGGCCGGTGCAGATCGAGAAGCCGGCGCAGGCGGTCGACATCCCGGTGGGCCGGGAGAAGACGGTCTACTTCACCGTCAAGACGGGGAACGCCGAGGCGAACGTCCGCTTCACGGCGACCGCTTCGGGCAATGGCGAGCAGTCGAAGTCGACGACGGAGGTGTCGATCCGTCCCGATCTGCCGGAGGCCTCGGTGGAGGACGCCGGGGCGGTGAGCGGCGCGGCGCTCGAGGTGGCGGCGAAGGATCTGGAAACCTACCGGCCGGAGACGGTGCGGCGGGTGGTGCGGGTGAGCCCGGTGCCGATCGTCCAGTTCGCGGGCAAGCTGGAGCACCTGCTCCACTACCCCTACGGCTGCCTGGAGCAGACGACGTCGAGCGCCTTCCCGCTGATCTATCTCGGGGACATCGCCCGGGCGCTCGATCCGACGCTGCTCGATCCCAAAAAGGGTCATGCCGATCCGGCGACGCTGGTGCAGGCGGGCATCCGGCGGATCGCCAGCATGCAGCTCCCCGGCGGCGGCTTCTCGCTCTGGCAGGGGGAGCAGACAGTGCATCCTTGGGGGAGCGTCTATGCCACGCACTTCCTGGTGGAGGCACGAAAGGCTGGGCATCCGGTGGAGGACAACCTCTATGGGAACGCCGTCAACTGGCTGGCCGGCGAGGTCAAGGCCAAGGGGACCTACGGCAGCGAGGAGCTCGAGCGCACGGTCTACGGCCTCTACGTGCTCTCGCGAGCGGGAAAAGCGGATCTCGGGACGATGGACTTCCTGCGCCAGAAGCAGATGAAGAATCTGCCGCCGCAGTCGCGGGCCCTGCTCGCCGCCTCCTATGCCGCGGCGGGGAACCCGCGGGCGACGCAGAGCCTGACGGACAATCTCGGCGAGGTGGCGGAGATCCAGCGGCAGACCGGGGGGAACTTCGACTCGGCGATCCGCAACCGGGCGCTCCTGCTGCTGGCGCTGATGGACGCCGATCCGAAGAGCCCGAAGATCCCCGCCCTGGTGGACCGGCTGGCACGGGACGCCCGCAACGATTCCTGGTGGACCACCCAGGAGGAGAGCTTCACGCTGCTCGCCCTCGGTCAGTTCCTCCAGCGGCAGGCGCAGCAGCCCCCCTACTCGGGGACGCTGCTGGTAGGCGGCAAGACGATCGGCACGTTCGACAACAAGACGGTCACCTTCCCGGCGATCGTTGCCGTTGCAGGTGGACCGGTTCAGTTGCGGATGAACCCGGGGTACAAGCCGGGGTCGGCCTTCTACAGCGTGATGACGCGCGGAGTGCCGAAGGACGACGCCTTCCAGCCGGCGAGCCACGGGCTGGAGATCCAGCGCGAGTTCCTGGACCGCGACGGCAAGGCGATCGACCTCAACGCCGTCAAGCAGGGGGACTTGGTGGCGATCAAGACCAAGGTGCGGAGCGTCTCGGGGGAGATCCACAACGTGGTGATCGTCAACCTTCTCCCCTCGGGGCTGGAGGTGGAGAACCCGCGGTTGCAGAGCACCGAGCAGCTCCCCTGGGTGACCGACGCCAACCTCCAGCCGCGCTACATGGACCTGCGGGATGACCGCATCCTCCTCTTCACCGACCTGCCGGCTGACTCCTGGCAGACCTTCTATACGCTGGTGCGGGCGGTGGCGCCGGGGCGGTTCCGGCTGCCGCCGGTGCAGGTGGAGGCGATGTACAACCCGGCGATCCGGGGGACGGGGGAGCGGGGGGTGATGGAGGTGGGGGTGCGGTAAAAGCAAAGGCCCCCCACCCCGAATCCTCACCCCTGGCCCCTCTCCCACCGCACTCCCCCCGACCGGGAGAGGGGAATGTTGATGGGGCGATGCCTTTCTCCCCTCTCTCCCGGTTGGGGGGAGTGCGATGGGAGAGAGGGGCCGGGGGAGTGAGGGGCCGCCCGGAGGGCGGCACCCAACTCTGAAGAAATCAATATGGACGCGCAGCCGCACCAACACCGCCGCCGGATCGCCTTGGGGATCGCCTTTGCCATTCTCCTCGCCTCCCCTTACCTCTGGTTCCGGGCTCTGGACCTCCTCTTCCCGTTCCCATGGGAAAAGCTCCAGCGCCCTCCGGCCGTGGTGGTGACGGATCGCCAGGGGGAGCCGCTTCGATTCTTCCTGCCGGCGGACCAGCGGTGGCGGCTGCCGGTGCGGCTGGCGGAGCTGCCAGCCGAGGTGCGAAAGGCTCTGGTGGCTTCGGAGGACCAGCGGTTCTACCGGCATCCGGGGGTCGATCCGTTCGCGGTGGCGCGAGCGATGGTTTCCAACCTGCGGCACGGCCAGGTGGTATCGGGGGCTTCGACGATCTCCATGCAGGTGGCGCGGATGGCCGATCCGGGGGCTCGGACTTTGGGGGCGAAGATCCGCGAGAGCTTCCGGGCGGTGCAGATCGAGCGGCGGTTTTCGAAGGATCAGATTCTGGAGCTCTATCTGAACCTCACGCCATATGGCGGCAACGTCGAGGGGATCGGCGCGGCGGCCTGGTTCTACTTCGGCAAGGAGCCGGACCAGCTCTCCCTGGGGGAGATCGCGATGCTGACCGCCCTCCCCCGCTCCCCCGTCCGCTACGACCCGACCCGAGGTCCCAAGGCGGCGCAAGCGGCTCGCGCTGCCCGCAATCGCGTGCTCGGGCAGCTTGCGTCGCGGGGAGTGTTCTCGCCCAAGGAGCTCGACTCGGCGCGGCGGGAGCCGCTCCCCCGAGCACGGCGCCGGCCGCCTTTCATGGCCCCCCATTTCACGGAGATGGTGACGGCCCAGCTTCCTGGGGAGGCTCGCATCCGCACCACGCTCGACCGCTCCATTCAGCAGATCGCCGAGGCGCAGGTGGCGCGACGCGTCCGCGAGCTGCGGGACCAGGGGATCGGCAACGCCGCCGTGGTGGTGATCGACAACCGGACCCGGGCCGTGCGGGCGCTGGTCGGCTCGGCCGGGTTCCGCGACACGGTTTTCCAGGGGCAGGTCAACGGCGCCGTGGCCCGCCGCTCGCCGGGGTCGACGCTCAAGCCGTTCCTCTACGCCATGGCCATGGATCAGGGGCGGCTGGTGCCGGACTCCTACATCCTGGACATCCCGACCGACTTCGCCGGCTACGTGGCCGAGAACTACGACGAGCGCTACCGCGGCCGGGTGACCGTGCGCGAGGCGCTGATTACCTCGCTCAATGCCTGCGCCGTGCGCCTGCTCGCGGAGGTGGGGCTGGCCGACTTCCACCGGCTGCTGCGGCGCGGCGGCCTCTCGACCCTCGACCGGCCGGTGGGGAGCTACGGCCTGCCGCTGGTGCTCGGCGCCGGGGAGGTGCGGCTGCTCGACCTGGTGAACCTCTACGCCACCCTCGCCCAGGGGGGGCGGCACCTGCCGGCGCGGATCGTGGAAGCGGGCGCTGGATCACCGGAGCCGGACGCCGTCCCGCTCTTCTCCCCCGAGGCGGCGCATGCGGTGACGGAGATCCTGACCAGCGTCCGCCGGCCCGACCTGCCCGAGGCCTGGGACCTGACTCGCGACGTGCCGGGAGTGGCCTGGAAGACGGGCACCTCCTATGGCCACCGGGACGCCTGGGCGGTCGGCTTCTCGGCGCGGACGACGATCGGCGTCTGGGTGGGGAACTTCGACGGCAAGCCGCGCAAGGGGATCTCGGGTAGCGTTCACGCGGGGCCGCTCCTCTTCGATCTCTTCCGGGCGCTGGAGAGCGGCGGCCGGGGGCCGGTAAAGCCGGAGGGGCTGGTCCGCGACGAGATCGAGGTCTGCGCCTTGAGCCATCAGCTCCCGGGGCCGTTCTGCCCGGAGCGGGTGCGCATTCAATACCTGCCGGGGCGGTCGAAGCTGACCGCCTGCACGCTCCACCGGCGGATGCTGGTCGACTCAGGCACGGGCGAGCTGCTAGCCGGGGACTGCGTGAGCCGGCGCGCGCACGACTTCCGGCTGTTTACCCTCTACCCGCCGGAGCTGGTGGCCTGGTGGCGGTCGCAGGGGAACCCGGTTCAGGACGCGCCGCGCCTCTCACCGGCTTGCGAGGGGATCCCGGACGGCGAGCCGCCGCGCATCGTCTCGCCGGACGGCGCCACCCCGTACCGGCTGCGGCGGGACTCGCCGGTCGAGTATCAGAAGATCGCCCTCGTCGCCCAGGTATCCCCTGGGGTGCGGCATCTCTACTGGTATCAGGACGGCTCGCTGGTCGCCACCACCGAGGCCGCCGCCGCCGCGGGGCGGTTCCTGCCCCCGGTCCGCGGCGAGCACCGGCTGGTGGTGACGGACGATCTGGGGCGGTCGGACGGGGTGACGTATAAGGTGGAGTGAGGGTCCCCATCCGGAATACTGGCGCCCTCCGGACTGGTTCCTGATAGGCAGATCTGTTGAATTCGCATCGTCAGTCGTCAATATGACCGACCAGCATTTGACACTGTGGACCCGGAGGCGTAGATTCCTGGTTTGTGGGGGTAGGTAAGATGCCAGCACTACGCAAGAGCGTGCCGCTGATTTTCGTTCTGGCCCTTTTTGGGCAGGGCGCGGATCTTCGCGCGGAGGTGCGCCGCTCAGGGGTCGCGGGGCGGGTGGTCGGTGAGAAGAATCCCCTGGCCGCGGCTCACATCTACGCCTACCAGCTCGCCGATCTTTCCTTACGCAAGGTGATGACGGACGGGCAGGGAAACTTCCTCTTCCAGAACCTTCCCGCCGGGCTTTACAAGATCATCGCCCATAAGTCGGGGTTCATGCCTGCGATAATCGCGCTGCAGCGCGAGACCGCGCAGGCCTATCAACGCATCGAGATGCAGCTCTCCCAGCGGCAGCCCGGGCAGGCGGCGGACGGGGACGATTACTGGGCCCTGCGCGCCCGGGTGCCGGCCGACGTGCTGCACCAGATCGAGATCGCCGAAGCGGCAGCGAACACCGTCCAGCTCGACGGGCGCGGCTCGTTCGGCGCGGGTTCGCGGATCGCCATCCCCAGCAGCCTCAAAGGCGAGATGCAGGCGCTGACCGGCGTCGATCAGATCGCGGCCGAGGGGGGCGGGCAGATGTCCGGCGCCGGACTCGGGCTCAAGGGGCAGCTCGGGAAGACCACGTTCGACCTGCACAGCCGCTTCTTCCAGGTGAACCCTGACGCCACCTACCAGCCCAGAGGCGCCGCCGGCGCCGGCACGGGCCAGACGAGCAGCCTCGACATCAACCTGGTGCGCGGACCGAACAGCCGGGTGAGCATCCAGTCGTTCAACAACCGGATGATCTCCCGCAGCGAGTCGGACCGCGGCGCGCCGGTAGACCTGGAGCACTACCAGGTCACCGGGGCGTGGGGCGTGGGCGAGAACGGCCACTCGGAGATCGCCGCCCGCTATACGAACGAGAACAACTTTCATCACCAGACCGCGATCGATCCCCTGGGTATCCCGGAGACTTCGCGGACCTGGAACGTCGAGGCCGCCTACACGGAGACGTTCAGCGACCGCAGCTCGCTCCAGGGGGGTATGCGGTATCGCGAGCGCCAGTTCGGTTTTGGCGGCGACGCTAACCTGCCGGGCAGCCAGGCCAACCAGCGGCAGGCCCTGTCGAGCGTCGATCTGTTCAGCCGCGGCGGCCTCCGGGTCCAGCCCGCGGTGCTCATGGAGTACGGCCTGTACAGCACGCTTTCGGACGGCAGCCTGTCGTTGACTCCCCAGGGCGGGGCCGTGTTCCAGGTCAGCTCCGACTGGCAATTCGAGGTTTCCGCGGCTCATCGGGTCTACAAGGACCAGACGGCGGCTCCCGACTTCCTCCCCTCTCTCTTCCAGCAGCGCGAGCTCTGCGAGCAAGGGAGCCAGTCCTGCTATCAGATGAACCTGACGCGCAAGGTGGGGACGGATGACTCGCTGACCTTCGGGGCCGTGCAGCGCGAGGTGGCAGACACCCTTCGGCTCTACTTCAGCGATGACTTCTTCGACCGCGCGGAGAGCCTCTACCTGGTGCGCGGCGACAAGCTGCCGGAGCTGCGGTTCGGCTTCCAGCACAAGCTCTCGCCCAACGTGGTGACCAAGCTCGATTCCAGCATCGCCGCCGGCGGCGGTGGCACGTTCACCGGCTCGAACGGGCTGTCCTACGAAAACCGGGTGCGCTACCTGGTGACCTCGCTCGACACGCAGTTCCTCGGCAGCTCGACGGGGGTTTTCGTGGCCTTCCATCATCTCGAGCAGCAGCTCGCCCCCGCGGGCGGCGCGGCCGGGCAGACGTCGTCCCAGATGGACTTCGAGCGGCTGCAGCTCATGGTCAACCAGAACCTGAACTTCCTGCTCGACCTCGCCTCGGACTGGGCGGTGCAGCTCAACATGGAGCTCAGCCGCGGCGTCGATCCCACCACCCGCGTGGCCTCCGACTCGATCCGCCGGCGGATCCTCGGCGGTATCGCGGTCAAGTTCTAAGCTGATAAACAGATCGGCTTGTAGGGGCGGCCCTATGTGGCCGCCTTCTGTTTCTGCCCCCCACCCAGGGCGGCCACATAGGCCCGCCCCTACAGAAGGCCCCCACCTCCCCCCAACAGCTTGAATCCAAAAAACCGGAGCACATCCGCTTTTCTGGACCTGTCACCCGAAAAGCGTGGCAAAATGGGCACTTAGGGTCCATTCAAATTGCCGTTCCCGTGGCATAGAAAGTGCTTCTTAGCCCCTCTGGAAACATAGGGAGTTTTTCCGACTTTGTTCACCGTCTCATGATCCGGTCTCGCATCTTTCGCCTGGCGATCTGCTTGGCGCTCGCTCTCCTGGCCGTAGGCCTCGGAGGGTTGAGCGTCCAGCGCAAGGTTCAAGCCTTCCAGCCGCTCGGCTTCGAGGCCGCGGCTCGCAAGGGCGCCTTCGCCGTGATCGCGGTGTCTCGCCCCGAGTCGGGGCTGAAGCCCGGGGACCAGATCCTACTCGTCAACGGCGGCGAGATCACGACCCGCGGCCAGCTCGTCCAGCGCCTCCAGGAGAGGCCGGACAGCGAGCTGACGGTTCTTCGAGCCGCCCCGGAGGGGGACCAGCTCCAGCAGGTCCGCTACCGCCGGCCAGCGGTCGCCTTCGACTTCCCGTTCCTGATCCTCGCCCTGATCGGCACCGGCTATCTCGGCATCGGGCTGTTCACGATGGTGCGCCATGGCGGCCGGCAGAGCTTCCTGTTCTATCTCTGGTGCCTGACCTCGGCGACGACCTATCTACTCACCCCGACGCCGCCGGTGGACTTGGCCTTCGTCGCCATCAGCCTGTTCGACAACATCGCCTACATCCTGCTGCCGGCGCTGACGCTCCACCTGTTCCTGGTGTTTCCGGCACCGCTGCCCGGCGCCGAGCGGTTTCGGCGGCTGATCCCGTTCCTCTATCTGCCCGCGGCGGCGCTGCTCGCCCTGCGGCTCGACCTGATGCTGGCGCGCGGGCGGTGGATCTTCGGCGGCCTCAGCGCGGCGCGGGTCCAGGCTCTCGACCGGCTCGAGCTGGTCCACCTGGTCGTGCTGGCCCTGGTCGCCGTGGCGGTGCTCTTCCGGCGCTTTCGCCGGGGTGCCGGCTGGGAGCAGCACCGCCAGCTCCAGTGGATCGCCTATGGCGTCGGCGGCGGCTATCTGCCGTCCCTCGCCTTCTATTTCCTGCCGTACGCGCTCCATCTCCACATGCCGATGCTGCTGAGCTCGGTCGCGGTGGTACCGCTCGCCCTGGTGCCGCTGACCTTCGCCTACGCGATCCTGCGCTACAAGCTGTGGGATATCGAGGTGATCGTGCGCGACACGATCTCCTGGACGCTGACGCTGCTGCTCGGCATCATCGGCTTCTCGGTGATCAACCTGCTAGTCAACCGCGGCATCTCGGAAGAGCTGTCGCTGGCGCGCAACCTCCTGACGTTCATCTCCGGCCTGGTGCTGGCCAGCCTGCTGGTGCCGGCCCGGTCGGCGATCTCCTCGGTGCTCGAGCGGCTCCACTACCGCGATACCTTCGGCAAGCGCCGGGCGCTCTCGGGCTTCGGCCGCGAGCTGCTCCACGAACGCGATCTCGGCCGCCTGTGCGTGGCGCTCCTCGACGGCATCGAGGACGGGGTCTCCCTGGAGCGGGCGAACCTCTATCTCGCGCAGGGGGAGTCGCTGCTCGCCGTCCGCCCCGAGGCGGAGCTGCCGGACCGCCTGCCGTTCGACGTGCTGGGCCAGGAGCTCTGGGCGCACGACTTCCGCCCGCTCTCGGGGGTCGCGATGCCGGGCGAGCCGCTGTCGCTCGCCACCCGGCTGTTCGTGGCGGGGTATCGCTACGCATTCCCGCTGTCGGTGCGCGGCCGCGGCATCGGCATCGTCCTCGCCGGCTACAAGCAGGACCACGCGCCGCTCAACAGCGAGGACTCGGAGCTGATCCGCCACCTGCTCAACCAGGCGGCGCTGGCGATCGAGAACGCGCAGCTCGTCGGCCAGCTCCAGGTGCGGCTCGAGGAGGTCCAGCAGCTCCAGCGCTACACGGAGGGGATCTTCGAGTCGTCGCCGGCCGGCATCGCGGTGCTCGACGGCGAGCGCCGGCTGGTCTCGGTCAACGCCGCCTTCGCCCGGCTCGCCGGCCGTAGCCGCGCGGAGCTGGTCGGCCAGGGCCTGGAGTCGACGCTGCCGGTGGAGCCGCTGCCCGCTCCCGGCGAGGGGCCGATCGAGGTGAGCTGGTGCGACGCCACGGGCGCCGAGCGCCACCTCCAGCTCTCGCTCGCCGCGTTCGACCGCGGCTGGCGCCAGGGGCTCTACGTGCTGGTCATCCACGACGTCTCCGAGCGGGTAGCGATGGAGAACGCGATGCGCGAGAAGGACCGCCTGGCGGCCCTCGGCATGCTGGCGGCCGGCGTGGCCCATGAGGTCAACACACCGATCACCGGCATCTCCAGCTACGCCCAGATGCTGATCGAGGACACGGATCCCTCGGATCCGCACTACGAGATCCTGAAGAAGGTCGAGCGGCAGACCTTCCGGGCGGCGCGGATCGTCAACAACCTGCTGGAGTTCGCCCGCAAGCGCGACAACGAGCCGAAGCCGGTGGAGCTGACGCCGCTGGTCGGCGAGACTCTCGACCTGCTCAGCGACCGGATCGCCAAGCGGCGGATCGAGGTCGCCTGGACGCCCCCCGCCGAAGGGGTGGCGCAGGTGATGGGCTGCGACGGCGAGCTGCAGCAGGTGCTCACCAATCTGGTCCTCAACGCGGTCGACGCCATGAACGAGACCGGCGGCCGGCTCGGCATCACCCTGGAGGCCGGCGGCCCGCTGGTCACTCTGCGGGTGCAGGACAGCGGACCAGGCATCCCGGCCGAAAAGCTGGAGATGATCTTCCAACCGTTCTATTCGACGAAGCTCAACCGGGGCGGGACCGGTCTGGGGCTGGCGATCAGCTACGATATCGTGCGCCGGCACGGCGGCGACCTGCGGGTGGCGAGCCGGCCCGGGGAGGGCGCCTGCTTCCTCGTGGAGCTCCCCCGCTACAGGGCTCTTCCAGAAAGCGGAGCTCTTCCAACCGGTGAGGCTCTCCCCGCTGCCACGGCATGAATATCCTCATCATCGACGACGAAGAGGTTCTCCAGGACATCCTGACCGTGCTCATCCGCAAGGAGGGGCACACGCCGATCACCGCCTCCACCGGCGAGGAGGGGCTCGCGGTCCTGGAGCGCGAGGAGATCGATCTCATCCTCCTCGACCTGATGCTGCCCGGGATGCACGGCATGGAGGTGCTGCGCCAAGTCCGCCAGCGCAGCACCGACGTGGTGGTGGTGGTGATCACGGCCTTCTCCTCGATCGAGAGCGCCATCCAGGCGATGCGCGAGGGGGCCTTCCACTACATCCCCAAGCCGTTCAAGAACGAGGAGGTGCTGCTGACGATCCGCAAGGGATTGGAGCAGCGGCGCCTGACCTCGGAGAACCGCGCGCTGCGCGAGCAGCTCCGCCAGCGCTTCGCCTTCGACAACATCCTCGGCAAGAGCAAGCCGATGCAGCAGGTCTACGAGCTGATCCAGCTCGCGGCGCCCGCGAAGAGCAACATCCTGATCCTCGGCGAGAGCGGCACCGGCAAGGAGCTGGTCGCCAAGGCCATCCACCACCACTCGCGCCGGGCCGAGGGGCCCTTCGTCACCGTCAACTCGGGATCGATGCCCGCCGACCTGCTGGAGAGCAACCTCTTCGGCCACATCCGCGGCGCCTTCACCGGCGCCGTCGCCAGCAAACGGGGGCTGTTCGAGGTGGCCGACGGCGGCTCGGTCTTCTTCGACGAGATCGGCAACATCCCGATCGACACCCAGGCGAAGCTGCTGCGGGTGATCCAGGAGCGCGAGTTCATGCGCCTCGGCGGCCTCGACACGATCAAGGTGGACGTGCGGATCATCGCCGCCACCAACGCCGACCTCGAGCACGCCGTGCAGCAGGGGCAGTTCCGCGAGGACCTGTTCTACCGGCTCGCGGTGATCTCGGTGACCCTCCCCCCCCTGCGCCGGCGCAGCGAGGACATCCCGCTGCTCGCCCAGCACTTCCTCGCCCATTATGCGCGGGAGAACGAGAAGGAGCTGCGCGAGATCTCGCCGCGCGCCATGGAGATGCTGATCGACTACCCCTGGCCGGGCAACGTCCGCGAGCTGGAGAACGCCATCGAGCGCGCCGTCGTGCTGTCGACGGGCGAGGTGCTGACCGAGCAGTTGCTGCCGGCCTCGCTGCGCCAGCGCGTCGAGTCGTCGACCAACGGCGGCGGCCTGCTGCCGCCGATGCTACCGACCAACGGCATCTCGTTCAAGGACGCAGTCAGCCAGTATGAGCGGCAGATCATCATCCGGGCCCTGCAGTCGTGCGGCGGCGTCCAGAAGCGCGCCGCCGAATTGCTGCAGGTCAAGCCCACCACGCTCCACGAGATGATGAAGCGGTTGAACATCTCGTCGGAGAGCCTGGTCACCACGTAAAGGCAATCTTATGTTCCCCCGCAAGATGGTCCTCAGGACCTGGCTGCTGACGCTCGCGCTCGCGTTCTTCTTCATCATGTCGACGGCGGCGCTCTCCTTCGCGCAACCCGCGCCGCCGGCCGCCGCCGGCCCGCGAAACACGGGGCTCCTCGCGCCGCTGTCGCGCGGGGAGACGCTCGACCTGCCGGCCCTCGACGACCGCCTCCCCCGTCCGGAGGCGTTCCTCGGCTATCCGCTGGGCTCCCGGTTCACCTCCTGGGACCGGATCGTGGCCTATCTCGAAACCCTCGACGCGGCCTCGCCGCGGGTCACGATGTGGGAGTACGGCCGCACCTACGAGGGGCGCCCTCTGAAGCTGCTCGCTGTCTCCGCCCCGGAGAACCTGGAGCGGCTGGAGGAGATCCGCAAGGACTCCCTCCGCCTCGCCGACCCGGCGGCCGCGAGCGCGGACGAGCGGGAGCGCACCCTGCGCCGCACCCCGCTGGTCGTCTGGCTCGCCTACGGCGTCCACGGCAACGAGTCCTCGTCGGCCGAGGCCGCTCTGGGCGCCGCCTACGTGCTCGCCGCGGCCCAGGGCGAGACGGCGGAGATGCTGAAGGACGTCGTGGTGCTGATCGATCCGCTGCAGAACCCGGACGGCCGCGAGCGCTACGTCAACGGCTACGGGCAGCGGCGGGGGGACGAGGCCAACACCCGGCGCGCCGCCGCCGAGCACTGGGAGCCCTGGCCGGGCGGCCGGCAGAACCACTACCTGATCGACCTCAACCGCGACTGGGCGTGGGCCAGCCAGCAGGAGACCCGGCAGCGGATCGCTGCCTACCGCGCGTGGGAGCCGCAGGTCTACGTCGACTTCCATGAGATGGGGACCGAGAACTCCTACTTCTTCCCGCCGTCGGCCGAGCCGATCAACCCGCGGATCGACCGCCGCGTGATCTCCTGGCTCGACATCTTCGGCCGCGCCAACGCCGCCGCCTTCGACCGCCAGGGGTGGGTCTACTTCAAAGAGGAGAACTACGACCTCTTCTACCCCGGCTACGGCGATTCCTACCCCAGCCTGCGCGGCGCCGTGGGGATGACCTACGAGATGGCCGGCGGCGGCCGGGCCGGCGTGGCGCTGGCGCTCCCGGACGGCACCGTGCTCACCCTCGCCGACCGCGTCGCCCGCCACTTGACGACCTCGCTCGCCACCGTGCGCACGGCGGCCCGCAACAGCCGCAAGCTGCTCGCCGACTTCGCGGCCAACCGCGCCAGGTCGGTGGTTGAGCCGGCGCGCACCTTTCTCTGGCCCGCCGACCAGCCGGAGGCGCGGTCGCTGGCCGACCTGCTCGCCCTCCACGGCGTCCGCGTGCGGCAGCTCGCTCAAGGCTCCGAGATCCCGGTCCGTCCGCTCGCCAAGGGTGCGGCTGGCGAGGCGCAGCCGCACCGCTTCGCCGCCGGCACCTACGCCGTTTCGACCGCCCAGCCGCTCGGCAATCTGGTCCAGGCGCTGCTGGAGATCGACTCGCCGATGAACCAGGCCTTCCTCGACCGCCAGCGCAAGCGCCTCGAGCAGAACCTCGACGCCGAGTTCTACGACATCACCGCCTGGTCGCTGCCGCTCGCCTACAACCTGCGCACCTGGGTGGCGGTGGGGGACGTGGCGGCGGACGCCCGCCCGCTGGGGGAAGCGTCCGGCGGCATCGAGGGGGAGGGGGATCTCGGCTGGCTCGTGCCGCCGCAGGGGATCGCCTCCTACCGGCTGGCGGCGGCGCTCCAGAACCGGAAGGTCCACTTCCGCGTCGCCCTCGCTCCGTTTACCGTAGGCGGCAGCGGGGGCGGCGGCGCGAGCTATCCGGCCGGCACCCTGTTCGTCCCCAGCCGAGCCAACGGCGGCGGCGTCCGCGGGACGCTGCAGTCGCTGCTCCAGGAGACTGTTCTCAAGGCGCAGGCCCTCTCCTCCTCGTACGAGCTCAAGGGGCTCTCCCTGGGCTCGAACGACATGCCGGCCGTGCGCCCGGTGCGGGTGGGCCTGCTGAGCGGCGAGGGGGTGGACGCCACCTCTTTCGGCTTCCTCTGGTACCTGCTCGACCGCCAGATCGGGGTGAACCACGACCGGCTCGATCTCGCCCAGCTCCGGCAGATCCCCCTCCATGACTTCGACGTCCTGGTGCTGCCGGACGGCAGCTACGACGACCAGATCAGCGACAAGCTCAAGACCTCCCTCGACGGCTGGATCAAGGACGGGGGCGTGCTGGTGGCGATCGGCGACGCCGTCACCTGGCTCCAGGACAAGGAGCTCACCTCGATCAAGCGCTGGCAGGCGCCGAAGAAGGACGACAAGGCGGACTCGCAGCCCGACGACCCCGAGTCGAGCGAGAGCCCGGCCGACAAGCAGCTCGCCCAGCGGCCGATCTTCACGCCGGGCGCCGTGCTGGTCACCCGCATGCAGCCGCAGCACCCGCTGACGCTGGGGCTCCCCTCATCGCCGAACGTCCTCTACGAGGGGACCAACGTGCTCAAGGCGACCGGCGATCCCCGCCAGGACGCGCTGACGGTGGCCGACGAGTCGCCGGTCGCGGCCGGCTTCGCCTGGCCGGAAGCCGTGCAGCGGCTCTCCGGCTCCCTGCTGGTGGGCAGCGAGCAGAGGGGCAAGGGGAGCGTCGTCGTCTTCGTTCAGGACCCCGACTACCGGCTGTTCTGGCGGGCCACGATGCCGATCTTCCTCAACGCCGTGCTGTTCGGCCCGAGCACGGGGCTGGGGAGCGGGTTCTAGCGAGAAACCGCCTCCGCCTTCCGGAACGTCTCCAGCGCCAGCTCGATCACCTCCTGGTTGGCGATCTTGATCGCCGCCAGGTGGTCGGCGCCCGGCACGATGAGGCTCTTGCCGCCCGCGAGCCGGGCGAGTTCGCGGGTCTCCTCGGGATAGACGCCGGGATCCTTCTCCCCGCCGGCGTAGGCCACGGCGCGCAGACGCAGCGCCGGGGCGTGGCGGCGAAGGTCGAAATACCGGTAGGCGCGCCGGAAAAAGGTCCGGAAGAAGAGGTACAAAGGCCTCTTCAGCGGAACCCTCCGCCAGGACCACTGGATCAGGTGGGAAGAGACGTCCTCGAACATGGCTCCCGAGACTCCGTCCATGCGGCTGAGGACGAGATGGGCCCAGTAGCCGCCCGAGCTGACCCCCCAGACGTGCAGCGGCAGCCCCTCGGCCCGCCGCCGCAGGAACTCCAGACCGGCCTCGACATCGCGGTCGAGCAGGCCGTCGCGGGGACCGCTGCCGCCGAACCCGGGGAAATCGAGAGCCAGCGCGGCGTAGCCGGCGGCGCGGAGCGCCTGGATCCGCCCGCGGCGATAGAAGTAGGACTTCCCCCAGGCGAGCCAGGGGTGCAGCATCAGGACGGCGCCGCGGGCGGCCTCACCTTCCGGCGGCGCCGCCGGATACCACGTCCCGGTCAGCGTGCCGCTCCCCTGCCGCCGCTCGACGGCGACCGGCTCGAAGGGGATGAGGCCACTCGGCGGCTCCGGCTGTTCCATCCAGCTCATGTGGGGGGACATCAGGAAGAAAAGCCCGCTCGCCAGCCGCTCCTCCAGCGGGGAGGGTCGGGGCGGGGGCGTCCTGGAAACCGCGCGGTTGGGCTCGTTCACTGGGAGAGAATATCGAGCAGGGAGGAACAATGCGATGAGCGAGCGTCCGAGAGCCCGCCACGTCGAGCCGGTCAGCGTCCGCTGGGGGGACATCGACTCGATGGGGCACGTCAACAACGCCAAGTATTTCACCTACTGCGAGTCGGCCCGCATGAGCTACTTCGCGGCCGTCCGCATGACCGAGCACCGGGAGAGCGAGCTGCACGGCCCGGCCCTGGCGGCGGCCAACCTCAACTTCCGCCGGCAGGTGCGCTGGCCGGCCGAGCTCGAGGTCGCTACGAGGGTCGCCGAGATCGGCCGCAGCAGCTTCAAGATGGAGTACGAAATCTTCCACCGCGGCACGGACGAGCGGGTGGCGGACGGCACCGGCGTGATCGTCTGGGTCGACTACGGCACCGGCCGCTCCATCCCGCTGCCCGAGAGCTTCAAGGCGGAGATCCGCGAGTTCGAGGGGATGTCTTAAATCATTTCAAGGCGTCTTGCGGTGCGCGGGGATCATCGCCGGCGCCGCCGCCCCCGAGTAGGCCCCCTTCGACGACCGCTTGAGCTGGCTCGCGCTCGCCGTGCACCCCGCGGGCAACTGGCCGCCGCCGCAGGCGCCGCTCTCGACCGCCTCGAAGAACAGGTGGCTGAAGTTCGCCGGGTTGGTGCCGCTGAAGGCGCCGCCGCTTTCCCCGTGGCAGGAGAAGCAGTTCTGGAACGTGGGATTGGTGGTGTTCTGCGCGAAGGTCTCCATGGTGGTGTTGGCGTTCAGCGTCGAGCCCTTGTAGTTGGCGCTCGACGGCGGCAGCTCACCCTGGTTCGTCCACAGGTTGCCCACCAACTGATAGTTGCTCCAGATATTGAGGTAGCCGTACTTCGCCGGATCGACCGCCGCCAGCTTCTGCATCGTGCTGTAGACCGACTGATCGAGGCTCTGGAGGTTGGCGACATTCTGCGAGTCGCCGCCGCCCCACGGCGTCACCCGGCAGATCTGGGTCGGGTTGGTGTTCTGCTGGTTGACCGCGCAGGGCTTCCCGTCCTGCAGGCAACCCGGGTTGAAGAATGCCCAGCCGTTGCCGCTGCCGGGGCAGTCCGGGGCGTTGGTTTTCTGCTCGAAGGTGGCCCAGATGAACTCGGGATGGTCCGGCGTGTTGATCACCAGATGGAAGCCGACCAACCCGAGGGTGACCGGCGTGCAGCTCGAGCCGACCAGCCCCTGGACCGAGTAATAGCTCGGCGACGGGCCGCCAGGGAGCACCCGCCAGGAGGTCTTGAGCTCGATCGAGCCCGGGGGCAGCGCCACGTTGGCCGGCGCGGCCGCGATGCAGCTCTTGTCATAGAACTGGCAGCCGGTGATGAAGTTGTACTCCGTCTGGTTCACCCAGGCCCCGTAGTAGACGACGTTGTCGTTCTGGTCGTAGATCGCGCCGCCGAACGCCTGATCGGTGGAGTTCGGATTGATCGCGCTGTCGGCGGTCTTCGCGACGCGCGGGCGGAAGACGAAGCGGCTGCGCGCCGTCGGCGAGTCGTTGGTGCAGGGCGTGATCGGATCCTGCCCCCAGGGCGTCGGCGGCCCCGAGGCGGGGAAGACGCCGTAGTCCGGCATCCAGGTCTCGAAGAGCACGCCGCCGGACGTCTGCGGCTGGATCAGGGCGGCGAACGCCTGCCACGCGAGCTGGTGAAACGCGCAGTTGTTCGCGTTCAGGCCGCCGCTGACCTCCGTGGGGATACTCGGATTGGTGAACCAGGTGACGCTCGCGCCACAGTTCTGCGCCCCGGCCCGCCCGGCGCCCACCGCCAGGACCAGCAGAGCGGCGGCCGCGATCCTCCCCAGGGACGATGACCCTCTAGTTTTCCTCATGAAAACTCTCCCACCAGAAAAGAAAGGCTGGATTGCCTGCCCCCTGGCATTGCAGCGGCCATGCCCGCTGGGACAGAAAGGTAAGCCTCAATGCATCAATAACTTGCGATCTGGCTAACCTCCGGAGCGGCCGCGCCGACACGTCAGGAACATGTCACTGACGTGTCGGCGCGCGGAACATCTCCGCCAGCGTGGTCGCGAGCTCCTCGGTGTCGGTGTCCGAGCGGTTCGAGAGAATCATCACGGCGAGATGGTCCTTGGGGACGTGGAGGTAGTAGGCGGTGAACCCCAGCCAGTTCCCTGAATGGGCGTAGTAGGGGGCGCCGTCCGCGGCGGTGCTCAGCGACCAGCCGAAGCCGTAGGGGATGATGCCGCCGTCTTCCAGGACGGTGGGCTTGAACATCTCCGCCAGCGAGGCGGGACGGATCAACTGGTTGCCGAAGAGGGCCCGGTCGTAACGGGCGAGGTCGGTCACCGTCGAGTAGACGCCGCCCGAGCCGTAGAGGAGATTGAGCGGGCTGTCGTCATCCAGAACCCACTGGCCGCCGAACGCCCGGTCGTAGCCCAGGGCCCGCCTGGCCGTCTTGAGGCGCTTCGGGTCATAGACGAAGGTCGCCTTCATGCCGGCCGGACGGAAGATCCGCTCCTCCAGAAATTCAGGATAGGACCGGCCGGAGACCCGCCGGATCAGCGTGCCCAGGATGTCGTACCCCGCGTCGCTGTAGGCGAATTGGGTACCGGGCGGATTGTCGAGCCGCTTCCAGCCGGCGAGCAGCTTCAGGGCGTCCGTGCCGGTGGGCACGCCCCCCTGCTCTTCGAGGGCACCATAAGTATCCGGGATGCCGCCGGTGTGCTGCAGCAGGTTGCGGACGGTGACCTTCCCGCCCCAGCCGCGCATCTCCGGGAGGTATTTCGCGGCGGGCCTGTCGAGATCGATCTTGCCTTCCTCGACGAGCATGAGAATCGCCACGGCGGTCATCTGCTTGCCGCAGGAGGCCATGTGGAACGCCATGTCGGGATCGATCCGCGTCTTGCGGTCGAGATCGGCGAGGCCATATCCGGCCTGGAAGAGCACCTCGCCGTCGCGGACCACCTCGACGGCGACGCCGGGAGCGTCCCCGTCGAATCCCGCGAAGAGCTCCGTGAGCCGCTGCGGCCGCGTCATCCCGGTCACCAGAGCAAGGCCCTCGCGATGGATCGCCAGCGCCTCCAGGCCGAGGCAGAGGGCGAGGACGATCCAGCAGAGAAAGGCGCGGAGGATGGGGTATTTCCAGGCCAAGAGCCACTCCCGCCGTCAGACGCGAAGAGGGACCGTTTATCGACCGAGTACTACATCAATACCCGCGAGCACCAGCTCAAGCTCCCGCAGTGGCAGCCTGCCGACGCATTCGGTTAGCTGCTGCTTGTCGATAGCGACGATCAGCGAGACATTCGCAACCGAATCTCTCGAGAGGCCTGTCGCTCTCGTAGCCAACAGCACGTTGCCGGGTGCGCCTTCCCACTTCAAATTACTCGTCAGCGGCACACAGACAACTGTGCCGACTCGACTTTGATTCAGCACATCGCACTGCACGACTACGACGGGCCGGCGATATCCAGGGCCTGATCCGGCAGGCTCCCCCAGGTCGGCCCACCAGATCTCTCCCTGGCTGATCACCACTCAACGCGCTCCAACACTCTGCGAGCGGCTCTCTGGCTGAACTCGTCAACCTCGCCTCCCACGTCATCGATCACACGATTCATTGCCTCCGTCAGGCGATCTGGTGCATGTCTGGCAACAAACTCCTGCAGCGCGCGGCTGTAAAGCTGGCTGCGGGAGGTCCGCAGATCCGCGGCGAGGCGCTCGGCTTCTTCGAAGACATCGTCGGGGATTGAGACTGCCGTTTTCATACCCAAAGTATAACCGATGCTTCATCTCCAACGAAGGAGAGCCGGCGCACGTAGGAGAAGGATGCGATCCCTCCCACGGAGCCTCCTCCGAATCCTCATCGCCACGCTGGCGGCTCTGGCCATCCTCCTCGGCCTCGCGGCGGCGGCGATCACGCAGCCTGTGTTCGGGACGCTGCCTCCCTCCGGTGGACCGGCCGCCGATCCCGATCGCCTGCGGCGGCACGTCGAGTTCCTGACCGTCCAGGCGGCGCCGCGGGACAGCGACCATCCGGAGAGCCTCGACAGGGCGGCGGCCTATATCCGGGAGGACTTCGCGCGGACCCGCGCCCGGTTCCGGGATCAGGTCTTCCAGGTCCGGGGTGGGACCTACCGGAACGTCATCGCTTCGTTCGGGCCCGCGACGGGTCCTCTCCTGGTCGTCGGCGCCCACTACGACACCTTCGGCGATTTCGGACTCAACCCGGGAGCGGACGACAACGCCAGCGGCACCGCCGGCCTTCTCGAGATCGCCCGCCTGCTCGACGGCCGCGCTCTCCCCATACGCGTCGAGCTGGTCGCCTACGCCAACGAGGAGCCCCCCTGGTTCGGGTCCCCCTGGATGGGGAGCGCCGTCCACGCGCGGTCGCTGAAGGGGCAGGACGTGCGGGGGATGATCTGCCTGGAGATGATCGGCTACTTCACCGAGCGGCAGCCCGCCCCGAACCTCCTCTTCCGACTCCTCTACCCGGATCGGGGGAACTTCATCGCCGTCGCCGGCCGCTGGAGCGATCGCGCCCTGACGCGGCACGTCAAGCAGGCGATTCGCGGAACGGGTTTCCCTGCCTATAGCTTCACCGCCCCGCGCGATGCCGGCATCGACGCCTCGGACCAGCGGAGCTACTGGGATCAGGGAATCCCGGCGGTGATGGTGACGGACACATCCGATATCCGGAATCCGCACTACCACGCGCCGGGAGATACGGCGGGGACGCTGGATTACCGGCGGATGGCAAGGGTGGTGGAGGGAGTGGCGAACGCGGTGATCAGGGCAGATGGCGTTTCGGGAGCTCCGGTGGCGGCTCAAGCCCGAACCGGACATGCCAATAGCTCCAAGACCGCTGATCGAACACCCCCGCCGGAGGATTAGCAAGAACCTCGCGGAACGCACTCTCCGGGAAATAATGCCGAGCTACAGCAAGGTCTTCAATGGTGCCATAGGTCATAACCTGGGCGAGAAAGCGGTTCTGATCCGCGAGGGCCGCCTCCGGCGATTTCCACCAGAAGAGACGGGAGGCCACGGTCTCCAGATCGGTCACGGCACGATCCCTTCGGACAGCGCCTGGATCTCCGGGAGTCGATTGGGGTCGACCTTCCGGACGGCTGCGCTCAGTCTCGACCGGATCGCGTCCGACAGAGAGGAAAGATCACCGTCCGCGAAGTAGCTCAGCGCCTTGAGACTGAGGAGCGGATTGAAGGAGTTGCCGTAGACGGCGCGAGCGGCCCCCAAGGCCCTGGCGAGATCGACGCCTTCTTCCAGAAGCCTGCTGAGATCGATGTAGTCCTTCGCTTCGGCACGGTCCTGGACGACCTTGACCTTGGTCGCCGCGAGATCGAGGAGCGACGCCACGGGGAACCCGGGACCTTCCACCGTCTCGGGGTCCTGGACACGCCGGAGCGTCAATCCACCGAAAAAAGAGACCTTGACCGGCCCCTTCCGATCCACCCGCGAGACCAGGGTGTTCGGCGAGGACTGGAGCCGCGTGGAACCTTCAAGAAAGGGGATACGCCGCTCCAGCTCGTCCGGCTGGAAGCTCCGGTTGGAAAAGAAGTCGAAGTCTTCCGAGGTCCGGTGCCCCAGCCGCAAGGCCAGGGCGGTCCCGCCATAGAGCACGAACTCCGGCGGGATGGCGGCCAGCTCGCTCCAGAGCTCACGCTGGGAGGATGGCAGCGTATGGAGTCGAGGGCTCAGCATGGGGGACGCTCCGACTTATTGTAGCGTCACTGCATCTCGAGCTGCGCCCACTGGCGCCGCGGGTACGCCCACGGGTTCCGCGGGTGCGCCCACTGGTTCCGCGGGCGCGCCCATCCGGTTCTGGCGTTCCCCTCGGCTTGCGGGGTCTCGCCCCACGGTGTTCCGTCCGCGCCCACTCTTATTTCATTCGATCCCATCACTGGGCGGTGACTGCCCCCTGGTTCCCCGTGCCGTCCCTCGCTTGGGCGCTGCCGGGGTAAGAGAGGGCGCGCGGATCCCTCGCTTGGGCGCTGCCATCCCTCGCTTGGGCGCTGCCATCCCTCGCTTGGGCGCTGCCATCCCTCGCTTGGGCGCTGCCATCCCTCGCTTGGGCGCTGCCGTCCCTCGCGAGGGCGCGACAGGAGTTACGAAGGGAACGACCGAAACAAGAGTGGGCGCGGCCTTCCCTCGCTTGGGCGAAGACGCGCGAGCAGAGGGCGCGATCGGGGGAAGAGAGGGCAGGGGCCGCCCAAGCGTGGGCGCTCTCTGCCCAACGCAGGGAGGGACCGGAGGAACGGTGGGGAGAGCGCGGTTTCTGGACTCCGAGATGCGCTTTACGACTTGTAAAACCGCGCCCCCCGCTCCGCCATGTCGCGCAGCAGGGACGCCGGGCGCAGCCTTTCGCCGTGGCTCTCGGCGTAGCCGTCCAGCGTCTCGACCACCCAGGCGAGGCCCTGGCGGTCGGCTTCGCGCAGGAGGCCGCCGCGGAAGGGGGGGAAGCCGAAGCCGAAGATGACGCCGATGTCGACGTCCGCCGGGTTGGTGATGATCCCCTCTTCCATACAGCGGGCGGTCTCATTGAGCATCTGGAGCCAGCAGCGCTCGACGATCTCCGGGTCGGAGATGGGCGCCTCGCTCCAGCCTAACAGGGGGTAGACGGCGGGATCGACCCGCTTCGCGGACTTCCCCTTCTTTCCTTCCCCATAGAGGTAGAAGCCTCGCTTGCCCTTCCGGCCGAGCCGCTTGTCGGCGATCATCCGCTCGAAGATGGGCGGCGCCGCCAGCCGCTCGCCCAGGGCATCGCGGACCACCTCGCCGGCGTGGCGGGCGACGTCGAGCCCGACCTCGTCGAGCAGCGCGAACGGGCCCACCGGCCACCCCCAGCGGGTCATCGCGTTGTCCACCCGCTCGATGTCCGCCCCCTCGGCGAGCATCCAGGCGGCTTCGTTGAGCATGGTGCCGAGCACGCGGGAGGTGAAGAAGCCGGGGCCGTCGCCGACCACGATCACCGTCTTCCCCATCGTCCGCCCCACCGCCACCGTGGTCGCCAGCGTCTCCTCGGAGGTGCCGGGGTGGCGGACGACTTCGAGCAGGGGCATCTTGGCGACCGGGCTGAAGAAGTGCATCCCGACCACCCGCTCCGGCCGGCGGCTCGCCTCGGCCAGCCGGGCGATCGGGATCGCCGAGGTGTTGGAGGCGAAGATCAGGTTCTCCGGCGCCACCGCCTCGGTCTCGCGCAGGACGGCGCGCTTGACCTCCAGGTCCTCGAAGACCGCCTCGACCACGAAGTCCGCCCGCCGCAGCGCCTCATATTCGATGGTCGGCAGGATCTTCCCGAGATCCCGCTTGGCCTCGGCGTCGGTCATGCGGCGGCGCTTGACGCGCTCCCGGAACTGCTGCTGGGCGAAGGCGTAGCCGCGCCCCACGCCGGCGAGATCCTTGTCCTTGAGGACGATCGGCACCCCCTTCTGCGCCAGCACCTGGGCGATGCCCGCGCCCATGAAGCCGGCCCCCAGGACCCCCACGGTCTCGACCGGCCGGCCGGCGCGGGCGATCTTGCCGGCGCGGGCCTCGACCTCGTTCTTGGCGAAGAAGATCGAGATCAGGTTCTTGGCGGTCTCGGAGGTGACCAGCTCGGAGAAGGCGCCGGCCTCCAGATCCAGCGCGCGGCGGAGTGGCAGCTTCAATCCCTCGCGGACAATGTCGATCGCCACCAGCGGCGCCGGGTAGTGGCCGCCAGTCTTCGCCATCACGCCGGCGCGGGCCTTGTCCCAGACCACCGGGCCGCCGAGCGGCGTCCGCGAGAGAAAGTTGCCGGCGCGCGAGGCGATCGGCTTCTTCACCTTCTTCGCCTCGCCGCGGTCGCGCACCGCCCGCACCGCCGCGGTCCGCAGGTCGAAGGGGGAGCAGGTGTCGTCCACCAAGCCGAGGCGCCGCGCCTTGCGGGCGTCCACCTGCCGGCCGGTGAGGATGAGGTCAAGCGCATCGGGCACGCCGATCAGGCGCGGCAGGCGCTGGGTGCCGCCGAGGCCGGGGAGAAGGCCGAGCTGCACCTCGGGGAGTCCCAGCTTCGTCTTCGGGTGCTCGGTCGCGATGCGGCGCTTGCAGGCCAGGGCGAGCTCGAGGCCGCCGCCGAGGCAGGCGCCGTGGATCGCGGCGACGGTGGGGAACGGCAGGGCGACCAGGCGCTCCATCAGCTCGTGGCCGCGCTGCAGCATGGCGTGGACGTCCGCCGGGTCGACGAGCGCGAGCAGCTCTTCGAGATCGGCCCCGGCCACGAAACCGTCGGGCTTGCCGGAGTAGAGGACGAGCCCCTCGGGGCGCTCGCGCTCGACCTGGTCGATCTGAGCTTCGAACCACTCGAAGAGGCGGGTAGAAAGGGTGTTGACCTTTTTTCCAGGATCGTCCAGGCGCAGCCAGGCGATCCCATCCTTGAGGGCCAGGGCGCCAGGGCCGGCGGCATTCTTCACGCGGGGATCGGCTTCGATGACGCTCATGGGACGGCATCGTAGGAATCTTTGCCGCAGTGTGTCAAGAAAAAGGCGCGGCGCAGCAATAGCGGCTCGCGGAAGGGGGTGACCGGATTTTTATGCTAAGGTCGCATTAAGAAGTGCAGGCGTAGTTTTTCCCCCCAGGAGGTTCCATGGTCGCAGGCATCGACGAACGCCGTCCGCCGATCTTCTTGCTGCTGCTGCTTCTGCTGGTCCTCGGACTCGCCCCCGCGCGGGCGCAGGTCCAGGAGAGCTGCTTTCCAGCCGCGACGCACCTCTGCCTGAACGGCGACCGCTTCCAGGTGGACGTCGACTGGCTGCTCCCCAGCGGTCCGGGGAAGGGGCAGGCGGTGCCGCTGACGGCCGACACCGGCCTGTTCTGGTTTTTCGGCAACTCCAACCTCGAGCTGATCGTCAAGGTGCTCGACGGCCGGCCGGTCAACGGCCATTTCTGGGTCTACTACGGCGGCCTCTCGGACGTCGAGTACAAGATCACCGTCACCGATATCAGGACGGGCGTCCAGGAGATCTACACCAACCCGGCCGGCCGGCTGGCGAGCGGGTCGGACGTCGAGGCCTTCGACGCGGAGCCGCCGTCCGCCCCGGGCCCGAGCCGGCCAGGAGGGGTCGGCGAGGCGCCGCCGCTCCTGCGACTGGGGGAGGAGCTGCGGGCCAACGTCACGACCAGGGGCGTGCAGAGCGATCCGTCGGTGGCGGTCGCCCCCGGCGGCGTCTCGATGGTGACCTGGAGCGGCCCTCCGTCCTCCCAGGATCGCGACGATGAAGGGAACGTCTACGGCCGGTTCTACGATCGGACCGGGCCCCCCCTGGGTGGCGAGGTCCGGCTGAACGCCGCGACCGCCGGGTTCCAGTATGGCGCCCGCGTCGCCGCCAGCCCTACGGGTAGTTTCATGGCGGTCTGGAACGACGGGAACCGCGTCACGGCGCGCGTCTTCGGAGCGAACGGGCAGCCGCTCGGCAATGAGATCGGGGTCGGCACGGTCGCCGGCTTTTCCGAGGGCCGGCCGGCGGTCGTCGGCGATCCCGCGGGCGGTTTCCTGGTCGGCTGGACGAGTTTCGGGAGCGGCAATGACAGCATGCGGCTGCAGCGCTTCAGCGCCCAGGGGAGCCGGGTGGGCAACGAGGTCGAGCTGCTTCGCAGCGGCAGCGGCCTGGGGCTGGCGGCGTCGCCGGTGCCGGGAGGCGGCTTCCTGATCTCCTGGATCGAGAGCGCCGGCTTTCTGGAGACCGACGTGCGGGTGCTGCGCCTCGACGCCTCGGCCCGGCCTCTCGGCGTGGCCCTGGGGGCCAACATCGACTCCGCGCGCCACGCCGGCTACCAGTCGGGGGCGGTTCCGGTCTTCCATGCCGACGGCGGTTTCTCCGTCCTCTGGACGAACCTCCTCTACTCCAGCCAGCCCGGCGAGAACGGCCTTTTTGTCCGCCGCTACACCGCGGGCGGCGAGCCGGCCGGGGATGTCCTCGCGTTGCGCCGGCAGGGATCGATCGGGGAGTGGGCGCCCGCCGTCGTCGCCCTCCCTTCTGGAGTGACCCTGGTGCTCTGGGGCGAATACAATCGGATCGAGGACCTCGACGGCGGCACCTTCGCGCGCACCTACGATCCCTCCTGGCAGCCGATCGGCGGCCAGTTCCGGATCAACACCTTCACCCAGGCCCAGCAGGGCGCGCCGGCGGTGGCCGCGGATTCCTCCGGCACCCTCTTCACAGCCTGGCAGAGCGGCAGGGATCCCTCGCCGTTCATCCCGCTCCCGGGTGAAGAGACAGAAGGGCAGGACGGCAGTTACTTCGGCGTCTACACCCAGCGCTTCACCACGGCGAGCTGCGCGGTCGCCTCCGGCCAGCTCTGCCTCAACGGTCGCTTCCGCGTCGAGGCCCGGTTCATCGATCCGCGCTCCAATCTGCCCGGAGCGGGGCGGCCCGTACCGCTGACCAGCGACACGGGCGGCTTCTGGTTCTTCGACGCCAGCAACGCCGAGCTGATGATCAAGATCCTCGACGGCCGCGCCCTCAACGGCCACTTCTGGGTCTTCGCCGGGGCGCTCTCGGACGTCGAGTACACAATTACCGTTACCGACACGCAGACAGGGAAGAGCAAGGCCTACCACAACGCGCCGGGCCAGCTCGCGAGCCGGTCGGACACGACGGCCTTTTGAGCCGGAATGCTTTTCCGGTCCTGGTCACCTCCTCTGTGAAGGCCGCTGCCGGCGCGCGGCGGCCTTCCCTCGAGTTTCGGCTTGTTATGCTAAAGTGGCATTTCAGCAGCATTACATCGAGAAGGAGCTCATCATGACCATAGGTTCCTCCCGCCTGCGCTCCGGATTCCTGCTCTGCCTTCCCCTGCTCCTCGGCCTCGCCCTGCCGGCGCGGGCCGCGAGCCCCTGGCGCCCCCAGGGGGAGGAGTTTGCGGTCAACACCCGCACCTTCGGCAGTCAGTTCCACCCCGCAGTGGCGAGCGACAGCGCCGGCAATACCTTTGTCGCCTGGATCGACAACCGCCATATAGGCCTCAAGGGGCGCGCCTACAACGCCTCGGGGACCCCGGTGAGCGCGGAGATCAGTATCGAGGACTTCTCCGGGATCGACCTCAACGGCCAGCCGCGGGTGGCCACCCTTGGCGTCGGCGACTTCATCGTGACCTGGGGGGGCCCCAATGGGAGGGGGATCAAGTTCCGCCGCTTTAACGCGCTCGGGCAGCCGCTGAGCGACACCCTCACCATTTATGACGAGCCGATCGAGGCGGCGTTCAGCCCCGATGTCGCCGCCGATCCCGCGGGGGGGTTCATCCTCTGCTGGAGCGTGGTGCCGAGCGAGCCCCTGTTTCGGGTCCTGGCCCAGCGGTTCGACATCTTCGGGGCGCCCCGGGGCGGGGCCTTCGTGGTCAGCCCGGAGAGCGGCGGGCGCAAGGACGATTCGCGCATCGCCGTCGACCCTGTGTCGGGACGGTTCATGATCACCTGGATCGACGAGCGGGAGGCTGAGAATCCCGACGTCTGGGCCCGGCGCCTCAACGCCTCGGGCCAGCCGCTGGGGCCCGAGCTCCTGGTGGATACCGACAAGGGGGGCGAGGCGCTCGGCGCCGCGCCGGTCTTCCATGACGATGGGTTCTCCGTGGTCTGGAGCAACTTCAACGTCTCCCGGCTGGAGATCCTGGCGCAGCGCTTCGACCCCGCGGGCTCCCGGGTGGGAGGGTCGGTCCTGCTCAGCCTGGAGCAGGGCTTCTTCGCCCCCTCCGCGCCGGCCGTGGCCGTGGCCCCGAGCGGAGGGTTGCTGGTGCTCTGGGCCGGCGTCGACCAGTTGGGGCCGGAAGCCGGCGTGCGCGGGCGGCTGTTCGACGGCTCCTGGCGGCCCGCGGGCGCGCTGTTCGAGGTGAACACCTACACGCAATGGAGCCAGACCGAGCCGAGCGTGGCGGTGGATAGCCACGGCAACTTCACGGCGGTCTGGAGCAGCGGCGAAGACCAGCTCTTCCCCACCACCCCGCCGGGAGGCGAGTACCAGGGGCAAGACGGCAGCTCCTTCGGCGTCTACGGCCAACGCTTCTCCCTGGCCGGCTGCGTGGCGGACGGCGACACCCTCTGCCTGAACGGCGGCCGCTTCGCGGTGCGGGCGACCTGGAAGAACCCCTTCTCCGGAGAGACCGGCGTCGCCCACAGCCACCCGCTGGCCGCCGACACCGGAGCCCTCTGGTTCTTCGATCCGGCCAATCTCGAGCTGATGATCAAGGTGCTCGACGCGCGCGCGGTCAACGGCCACTTCTGGGTCTTCTACGGCGCGCTGTCGAACGTCGAGTACACGGTCACCGTCAACGACACCCAGACCGGGGCGGTGAAGACCTACCACAACCCCGCCTTCCAGCTCTCCAGCCGGGCGGACGTCTCGGCCTTCGCGGAGGCGGCTCCCGCGGGCCTGACGGCGAGCTCCGCCGCCGTGACGGCCGCGCCGCCTCCAATCCCAAAGGCGGGCTCCTGTGTGCCCACGGCCACGGCGCTCTGCCTGGCGGCGGGCCGCTTCGCCGTCGAGGTGGTCTGGACCGATCCGCGGATCGGGCTGGCGGCGCAGGCGCGGGCGCTGCCGGTCACCGCCGACACCGGGGTCTTCTGGTTCGTCGACGCCACCAACCTGGAGCTGATGATCAAGGTGCTCGACGGCCGCGGGGTCAACGGCAAGTTCTGGGTCTTCTACGGCGCGCTATCGGATCTCGAGTACACGATCACCGTTACCGACACCGAGACGGGGCAGCAGCGGACGTACCACAACGCCCGCAACAACCTCGCCAGCCGGGCGGACACGGACGCTTTCTGATCGGGCGCTTCTCACGGGGAGGGTTCGTATGAAGAGACTCGTTTTCGCGCTGGCCTTCCTCGCCCTCCCCTTGGAAGCCGCGGCGGACACTCTCCTCTCCCTCCTGGGCCCGGAGATCCGGGTCAACGCCACGACGCAGGGCGCGCAGACCACCCCCGCGGTGGCCAGCACTCCGGAGGGGAGCTCGGTCGTGGTCTGGCTGGGGCCGGACCCGGCCGGGAGCGGCAACCATCGGGTGTTCGGACAGCGCTTCGACGCCACCGGCAACCGGCTGGGAGGGGAGCTCCAGATCAGCTCCGGTGGCGACGCCCGCCAGCCCCGGGTTGCCGCAACTCCGGGCGGTGGCTTCGTGGCGGTCTGGATCTCCCAGGGGGTCCGGGCCCGGTTCTACGGCCCGAACGGCGCGCCGAGAGGGGACGAGAGCCTGCCCGGCTCCGCGATCCAGGCGGTCGATGCCGGCGTGGCGGTCAACGCCGCCGGCGAGGTGATGATCCTCTGGACGACCGTCGGGAGCAACGGCCAGGTCCTCACCCGGCGCTACGACGCCCAGGGGACGGCGCTCGCGGAACCCTTCGTACTCCGCTTGGACACCAGCTCGGAGGTCAGCGTGGCGGCGGCTCCCGGCGGCGGCTTCCTAGCCGCCTGGTCGGAGCAGGTGGCGGGCGAACCCGGCGACGCGGTCTGGGCGCGGCGCTTCGACCCCGTTACCCATGCCTGGGGGGCACAGTTCCGGTTGACATCCCCGGACGAGGCCCGTCACTTCGGGTTTTCGCTCGTCTTCCGGCCCGACGGGAGCTTCCTGCTGATCTGGACGAAAGTCGCCGCCCTCTTCCCGGCTATCCCCGCGTTCTGGGGCCGGAGCTTCCGAGCGGACGGCACGCCGGAGGGGGACAGCGTCCAATTCTCCGATCAGGAATCCGTCGAACCCGCCGCCGTCGCCGTGGACCGCGACGGCAACGCGCTGGTGGTCAACGGCAGTGACGGATTTATCGGCCCCCCCATGGCCGGCATCTACGCTACCCTCTTCGACCGTTCGTGGCACCCCCTGACCCAGCCTCTGCTCCTTCATCAGGCCCTGACTCCCGAGGCCGAGCCCGCCGTGGCGGCCTCGGCGGGGGGCTTTCTCGCGGTCTGGTCCCGCGGCGTCAGCGATCCCACGGTACCGGCGCCGGAGGGGACCGACGGCAGCTCGTGGGGGATCTTCGGCCGGCGGTTCGGCGAGGCTCGCTGCGCCACCGGCTCGGAGGCCCTCTGCCTCGGCACCGGTGGCCGGTTCGAGGCGCGGGTGGACTGGAAGAACCCGTTCACCGGCCAGACCGGCACCGGCAAGGCCCTGCCGCTCACCGGCGACACCGGCGCCTTCTGGTTCTTCGACGCCGCCAACCTCGAGCTGATGATCAAGGTGCTCGACGGCGGCGCCGTCAACGGCCACTTCTGGGTCTTCTACGGATCGCTCTCGAACGTCGAGTACACGATCACCATCACCGACACCTCCACCGGAACGGCGAAGACCTACCACAACGTCCCCTTCCAGTTCGCCAGCCGGGCGGATGTCGAGGCGTTCCCCTCGGCGCCGGCGTCGGCGTTGCCACTGCTCCCAGCCGCTGCCGTCGCCGGCGCGCCGGTCAAGCTCTCTCCGCCCCTGTTGTGCGGCACGTCCGAGAGCCTCTGCCTCGCCGGGCAATTCGACGTGCGGGTGAGCTTCGTCGATCCGCGCACCGGGAGCACGGGCCAGGGCAAGGTGGTCCCCCTCACCGGCGACACCGGGGCGTTCTGGTTCTTCGACCCGGCGAACCTCGAGGTGATGGTGAAAGTGCTCGACGCACAGGGCGTCAACGGCCACTTCTGGGTGTTCTACGGCGCGCTCTCCGACGTGGAGTACACGATCACGGTGATCCACACCGAGACCGGCGCGTCGCGGACCTACCACAATGCCCCCCATAACCTCGCCAGCGGAGCCGACCTTACTGCTTTCTAATTGGGAGGATTTTGCATGAAGAGAAGCCTGCTCGTCTCCGCCGCGCTGACGGCCCTCCTCGGCGTGATCCCTGCTCTGGCGGCACCGCCGCCCGCGGCCGGCCCCGATTTCCAGGTCAACGTCGGCGCCCAGGGATCGCAGCTCGATCCCGACATCGCCCAGGACACCGCCGGCGATACGGTGGTCGTCTGGACCGACCAGAACACTGCGCCACAATCGGTCCAGGCCCGCGTCTTCGACCCTTCAGGAAAACCCCTGGGCTTCGGCTTCATCGTTGGGCTGGAGAGCCAGACGATCTCGCACCCCCGAGTGGCGATGACGCCGCTGGGGGAGTTCACCGTCGTCTGGGGGAACCCGCGCACCATTTTCGTGCGGCGCTTCGACCGCCTGGGCCGGCCGCTGGGCAGCGTCAACGTCACGCAGCAGCCGCCCGACGGCACCCTGGCCCACTCGCCCGATGTGGCGGTAGACGCGGCGGGGAACGCCTACGTCGTCTGGGCGGTCTCCCGGATCGCCGGCGACCTGATCCTCCTGCAGCGCTTCGATGCCGGGAACCAGCCCCTGGGCCCCCCCGAGCAGGTCAACCAGATCACCGCCAACCTCCGGGACATCCCGCGGGTGGCGGTGAACCCGGCGGGCAGCCTGCTGGTGAGCTGGAACGACCACCGCGTGGGCGGCAGCAACGTCGACGTCTGGGCCCGCCGCTATGACGGCCCGAGCGGCGCCTGGGCCCCGGAGGCGCGGATCAACGACGGCGCGCCCGGCGTCCAGAAGGGGAGCGCCCCCATCCTCTACCCGGAGGGGGACGGAGCGGTGGTGTTCACCGACTTCTCGGTGGGGCAGATCCGGGTCCGCCGGCTCGACGCCGCAGGCCTCCCCGCCGGCGGTTCGATGCAGCTCGGCAGCCTGGGGAACCCGGACATCTTCACCCCCGACGCCGCCGCCGGCCCGGACGGGACAGCCCTCGTCGTCTGGCTGAGAGAGGACGGACTGGTCCATGCGGCCTACTTCGACCGCTTCTGGCACACCCTCCGGCCGGACTTCACGCTGAGCGACCCCATCGACACCGAATGGAGCCCCGTGGCGGCGGCCGGCGGCCTGGGCAGCTTCGCCGCGGCGTGGGCCAGCGCCGGTTTCATCGGCAGCGGCATCCCCGAGCTGCCTCCCCATCTCGAGGACGGCCGGGACGGCAGCGAGTTCGGCGTCTTCGCCCAGCGCTTCCAGGCGCCCGCCTGCGCCGTCGGCTCCGAGGTCCTCTGCCTGGACGGTGGCCGGTTCGAGGCGCGGGTGGACTGGAAGAACCCGTTCACCGGCCAGACCGGCACCGGCAAGGCCCTGCCGCTCACCGGCGACACCGGCGCCTTCTGGTTCTTCGACGCCGCCAACCTCGAGCTGATGATCAAGGTGCTCGACGGCGGCGGCGTCAACGGCCACTCCTGGGTCTTCTACGGCTCGCTCTCGAACGTCGAATACACGATCACCGTCACCGACACCTCCACCGGAACGGCGAAGACTTACCACAACGCTCCCTTCCAGTTCGCCAGCCAGGCGGACGTCGAGGCGTTCCCCTCGGCTCCGGCATCGGCCTTGGCCTCCGCCGTGCCCCTCGCGGGGTCCGCCGATCCCGCCGCCGCCATCCCCAAGCTCTCGCCGGCGGTGCCCTGCGTGGGCACGAGCCAGCGCTTCTGCCTCGGCCAGGGGCGCTTCGAGGTGAAGGTGAGCTTCGTCGATCCGCGCACCGGCGCCACGGGGCAGGCCCAGGGCGTCCCGCTCACGGACGACACGGGAACGTTCTGGTTCTTCGCACCGGCGAACCTCGAGCTGACGGTGAAGGTGCTCGACGCCCAAGGCGTCAACGGCCACTTCTGGGTCTTCTATGGGGCGCTCTCGGACGTGGAATACACGATCACGGTGACCGACTTCAACACCGGCGCGACACGGACCTACCGCAACGCCGCCCACCACCTGGCCAGCGGGGCCGATCTCACCGCTTTCTGATCGGGAGGATTTGATGAAGAGAAATTTGCTTGCCTTCGCCGCGCTGACCGCCATCCTTGGCGCGAGCCCCATCCTGGCGCAGGCGCCGCTGGTAGGCCCGAACTTCCAGGTCAACGTCGGCGCTGAAGGGCCGCAGCTCGACGTCGACGTCGCCCAGGACAGTGCCGGCGACACGGTGTTCGTCTGGATCGATCAGAGCACCGCGCCGCAGGCGGTGCTGGCCCGCGTCTACGATCCCGCGGGAAATCCCCGGGGGTTCAGCTTCATCGTCGGCCTGGAGAGCCAGCCGATCTCGCACCCCCGCGTGGCGATGACGCCGCTGGGAGATTTCACCGTCGTCTGGGGGAACCCGCACTCCATCTTCGTGCGGCGCTTCGACCGCCTGGGCCGGCCGCTGGGCAGCGTCAGCACCACCCGGCAGCTCCCCTCGGATCTGTTCCATTCGCCCGACGTGGCGGTGGACGCGGCGGGCAACGCGGTGGTCGTCTGGGCGGCCTCCCGGTTCGACGGCGACCTCATCCTCCTGCAGCGGTTCAACGCGGCCAACCAGTCCCCGGGCTTTCAGGGCTTTCCCGAGGTGGTCAACCAGAACTCCACCAATAGCCGGGACAACCCGCGGGTGACCCTGGACGCGACCGGCGACGTGCTGGTGAGCTGGGACGACTACCGCACGGGGAACTTCGCGGACGTCTGGGCCCGCCGCTTCGACGGCCCGAGCGGCGCCTGGGCTCAGGAGCTCAGGATCAACCCGAGCACGCCCGGCTTTCAGCAGGGGATCGTCCCCATCCTCTACCCGGAGCGGGACGGCGCGGTGCTCTACTCGGATCTCACGGCGGGCAAGCTCCTGGTCCGCCGGCTCGACACCGCCGGCGCGCTCCTCGGAGATCCCATCCCGATCGCCTCGCCGGGAGCCCTGGACCTCCTCGCCGTGGACGCCGCCGCCGGGCCGGACGGGACGGCGCTCGTCGTCTGGCAGGGGGACGAACAGCTCGTCCACGCCGGCCTCTTCGGCCGCTCCTGGAATCCCCTCGGAGGCGACTTCCTGCCGAGCTCCGAGACCCTGGACTCCGAAGTGGAGCCCGTGGTGGCGGCAGGAGGGACCGGCAGCTTCGCCGTCGCATGGAACAGCGGCGGCCTCTGGATCAATAGTCCCATCCCCGAGCCTGTTCCGGGAGGCCAGGACGGCCGGGATGGCAGCTCGTTCGGCGTCTTCGCCCAGCGCCTGCAGTCGTCGTCTCCCTGCGCTACCGGTTCCGAGGTCCTCTGCCTGGACGGTGGACGCTTCCAGGCGCGGGTGAGCTGGAAGAATCCCTACACCGGCGTCACCGGCACGGGCAAGACCCTGCCGCTCACCAGCGACACGGGATCGTTCTGGTTCTTCGACCCGGCGAACCTGGAGCTGATGGTCAAGGTGCTCGACGGCCGCCCGGTCAACGGCCACTTCTGGATCTTCTACGGGTCGCTCTCGAACGTCGAGTACACCCTGACGGTCCTCGACACCCTGGCCGGAACGTCGCAGACCTACCACAACGCCCCCTTCCAGTTCGGCAGCCAGGCGGACGTCTCCTTTCCCGCGGGAGGGCCGCCGCCACCGCTGGCCGCCGCCCGTTCCGTGGAGACGGCCACCCGGGGGGCGCTGCCGCCGCCGGAGTCAGCCCTCTTCGCGGCCGGGGACTGCACCCCCACGCCCACCAGCCTCTGCCCGCAGAACCGGTTCCAGGTCAAGGTGGACTTCATCGATCCACGCACGGCGACCACCGGCCAGGGGCACGCCGTCTCGCTCACCAGCGACACGGGGGTGTTCTGGTTCTTCGCGCCGGAGAACCTGGAGCTGATGGTAAAGGTGCTCGACGGCGGCGGCGTCAACGGCCACTTCTGGGTGTTCTACGGCGGGCTCTCGGACGTGGACTACACGATCACGGTGACCGACACCGCGACGGGAGCGACGAAGACGTACCACAACCCCTTGCACCACCTCGCCAGCGGGGCGGACCTGACGGCGTTCACGGCGGGGCCGACGGCAGCAGGGCAGTAACTACTCCCCCGCCTCCTCCAGGCTCTGCACGATCTGGGTGACCTCGACCTCTGCCTTGCGGATCTTCCCCCGGCAGAGGTCGAGGAGCACGGCGGCGCGGCGCAGCTCCTCGGCGAGACGGTCGATGTCGATCTCCTCCCCCTCGATGCGCTCGAGGATGCCTTCGAGCTCGTCCATCGCCTCGCGGAAGCTCAAGGGGGTGTCGCCGGCCTGCGGCGCGTTCTCTCGCGGTTCGCTCATGATTTCTCCACTCCAGACTCCTCCACTCGGCTCTTGAAGTCACCGCCGGCGACGCGGGTGGTGACGAAATCTCCGGGCCGCACCTGGGCCGGCTGGCGGACCAGGCGGCCGGCGGCGTCGCGGGTCAGGCTGAAGCCGCGCTCCAGGGTCCGCTCCGGGGCGAGCTGCTGGCAGAGACGCTCCACTCCCTGAAGGGTAGCGGCCGCCTCGCGGACCTTGCCGCGCCCGGCGCCGGCGAGCCGCTCGGCGACGCGGACTCGCTCGCGCTCGGCGGCGGCGAGACGGCGGGGCGCCAGCTCGGCGAGCCGGCCGCGCAGGGCGTCGCCCCGCCGCTCGGCGTCGCGCAGGGCGCTCCTGCCGAGCCGCGCCAGGGTGCGCGCGTGCTCCTCGATCAGGCCGCCGGCGGCGTTCAGGCGCATCCGCGCCAGGCTCACCCCCCGCTCGGCCCGCCCCAGCGCCTCACGGCCGGCGCGCAGCGGCTCCATCGCCTCCCGTAGGAGGCGGCGGTACAGATCTTCCACGGCGGCATCAGCGCGGGCCACCCGCTCGATCAGGAACTCGGACACTTTGGTCGGGGTCTTGAAGGCGGTGTGAGCCGTCAGATCGGCGATCGACTGGTCGATCTCGTGCCCGAGGCCGGTGAGGACCGGGAAGGGCGCGCGGGCGATCGCCTCAGCGATGGAGCGGCTGTCGAACGCCGCGAGGTCGGTGCGCGAGCCGCCGCCGCGGATCAGCACGGCGCAGTCGACCGGCAATCCCGCCAATGCCGCGAGCGCCGAGACCACCTCGCGCTCGGACTCCCGCCCCTGCATGGCGGCATGGAAGAAGAGCACGCGGAAGCCGAAGCCGCTCTCGATCAACCCCGAGAGGAAGTCGTGATAAGCGGCGCTGCCGTGCGAGGTGATGAGGGCGATCGAGAGCGGCAGCTCGGCGAGCGGCAGGCCGCGGTTCTTCTCCAGCAGCCCGGCGGCGGTGAGGGCCGCCAGCGTCTCCCGCCGCCGCCGCTCCAGCAGGCCGAGGGTGAAGGCGGGGTCCACCTCGCGCACGCAGAGCTGCAGCCGGCCGCTGGGGGCGTAGAAGTCGAGGCTGCCGCGGCAGCGCACCTGAACGCCGTCGACCAGCTTCTGCTCGGAGGCGGCGAGAAGGCGCTGGACCTTGAGGAAGTCCCCCTTCCAGATCACGGCGTCGAGCTTGCCGACGATCTCGTCGCGGTCCCCCTTCTCGATGAGCTCGAAATAGACGTGCCCGCGGCCGCTCGGCCGCACGCGCTGCGCCTCCCCCACCACCCAGACGGAGGAGAAGGCCTCGCCGAGGAACTCGCGCACCTCCCCGCAGAGCTGGGCGACGCTGTAGGTGGGCTCGAAGAGCGGCAGAACGGTCAGACGGGGCTCCCGGAACCGGTCAATGATACGACTTCAGCTCTTTCACCGAGCTCAGCGGGATCGACTCCGCCCATTCGATCGCCTTCTTCTCACCGGCGGTCAGCTTGGTCAGGAACTCGACCGCCTCCTCGCGCTCGCGGAACAGGCGCCAGATGAAGGTATGCCCGGCCGGGGCGGTGAAATAGGTGTAGGCCTTGGAGCCGTTCGACAGGTCGAAGCCGAGGTTGCTCTCGCCGTTGACCCCCACGCAGGCGACCGCGATGGCGCGGTAGGCCAGGGCCAGCGCCTTGACGGCGTCCTCGAAATCTCCCAGCTCCTCGCGCGACAGCGGCGAGTGGTAGACGGCGATCTTGGCGCCATCCTCCTCGGCCAGCAGGTTGTAGGGGATGTCGTTGCGGTCCATCGCGTCCTTGGTCTCGCTGGTGGTGACGAAGACGTCTTCCGTCCCGGCGACCTTGTAGGTGATCGCGTAGACGTCCTTCTCGAGCTGCGCGAACGCCTCCGCGAGGATGCTCTCATCCTCGATGGTGAAGTAGTAGAGGCGGTTCATCATGCGTCGTGCCATATGGCGGATTCCTCTCGTCGACTCCCGCGCGGGGAGCCGGGCGTGTCGTGTTGTACGGATTGAAAGGACGGCGGGCAGAGATTTCTTGCGCCCCCTGATGCCCTATTGTATCAAACCGTTACAACCCCCCTCGGTAATCCCGAGGTTCCGGCGCGGGGATCGCCGCGCGGTGCTCCGGCAGGAAGAAGCCGAGCAGCAGGCCGGCCGCGCAGCCGCCGAGGTGGGCCGAGTTGTCGATGCCCGGGGTCGAGAAACCGAAGAAGACGTTGATCACCGCCCAGCCGACGAGCTGCATCAGGATCGACTTCCCCTGCGGGGTGAGCGCGCCGCGGCGGCGCAGCAGGAAGGCGATCAGCGCCCCCATGACCCCGAAGATCGCGCCCGAGGCGCCCAGGCTCGGCGCGCGGGTGAAGATGTCGCTGGCGAGCGAGCCGGCGATGCCCGTCACGAAATAGACCAGGAGCAGCCGCGAGGAGCCCAGCAGCAGCTCGAACAGGGAGCCGAGCTGGTAGAGGCCCCAGGCGTTGAGCGCCACGTGGAGCAGCCCGCCGTGCAGGAACATGCTGGTGACCAGCCGCCAGTACTGCCCCTGGCGGACCGCCGGCCCGTAGTTGATCCCGAGCTGAACCAGCGGGCCATCCTCGAGACCGGTCAGGTACTGCGCGGCGAAACAGACGCCGATGGCGATCAGGAGGAAGGTGGTGACGGGGGTGCGCCGGCCGAGCAGCATGGGGGGGATAGTATCGCGGCGGCACCGCTTCGGACAGGAAGCCATCTGCTAACCTCCGGAACGATGCTCCCGGGACGATTAGAACTCGGTCATGCCCTGCGGTCTCTGCTGCGCTCTCCCGGGTTCGCCGTTCCCGCCCTGATCACCCTGGCGCTGGGCATCGGCGCCAATACGGCGATGTTCTCGGCGACCTACAGCCTGCTCCTCAAGCCACTCCCCTACCCCGATCCCGACCGCCTGGCGGCGCTTTTCGAGACCCGGACGGAGCCGGGGGATCAGCCGGTCTCGCTCGCCGACCTCCTCGACTGGAGGGCGCAGAGCCACGATTTTTCCGGGATGGCGGCCTACCGGCCGCGGAGCTTCGGCCTGCTCTCGGGAGAGGGGGACATCGCTGTGGTCCAGGGCGGCATGATGACCGCGGACTTCTTCCCGATCCTCGGCGCCCGGCCGATCCTGGGCCGCCCGTTCAGCGAGCGGGAGGAGATCGGCGAGGCCCCGGTCGTGGTGATCGGCCATCGTCTCTGGCGCGAGCGGTTCGGCGGCGCGGCCGACATCGTGGGCCGCCGGATCCGGCTCAACGACGTCCCCTACACGGTCCTCGGCGTGCTGCCCGCCGGCTTCAGCTTCGCCATGGGCGGCAAGGTGCCGGACCTCTACCTGCCGCTCAGCCGCAAGGACTACGGGGCGAATCGCGAGGCGCGCTCTCTCGGGGCCATCGGCCGCCTGCGGCCCGGCGTCACAGCGGAGAATGCGCGCGCCGAGCTGACGGGGATCGCGGCCCGCCTGGCGCGGTCCTATCCGGACACCAACGCCAAGGTCGGCGCCAACCTCACCACCCTGGACGAGGCCCTGCGGGGGAAGAACCGCCGCCCTCTCCTCCTGCTCACCGGTGCCGGCTTTCTGCTGCTGGTGATCGCCTGCGTCAACGTGGCGAACCTGCTGCTGGCGCGGTTCTTCAATCGCATCCACCGCGTCGCCATCCGGGCCGCGCTGGGCGCCGGGCTCGGCGGGCTGGCGCGCCAGTTTCTCTCCGAGGGGCTGGTGCTGAGCCTGCTCGGCGCCGCCCTCGGGTTGCTGACCGCGAGCGTCTGGCTGCGGCTGCTCCCCCTGGCCCTTCCCCTGGTGGGCGGCAGCGGGCTGCCGTCCGGACTCGAGACCGATCCGCTGCGCTTCCAGGGCTCGGCCCTCCTCTTCGCCCTCGGGCTCGCCGTCGCCACGGCCCTGGTCTTCGCCCTCATCCCGACCCTGCTGGCCCGCCGCTCCGACCTGCAAAAGGTACTGCGGGAAGGCGGGGCGGCCGTCACCCCGCACCACCGCCTGAGCGCTTCGCTGGTCGTCGTCCAGGTGGCGCTCAGCGTCATGCTCCTCCTCGCCTCGGGGCTGCTGCTGCGCAGCTTCTTCGATCTCCTCGCCACCGATCCCGGCTTCCAGAGCGCGGAGGTCCTGCGCTTCGGGATCGGCCTGCCCGAGAAGCGGTATGACTCGGACCGCAAGATGCTGGCCTTCCACCAGGAGCTGCTCGACCGGCTCGCCAGGCTCTCGGGAGTCGAAGCGGCCGGAGCGGTGGCCCGGCTGCCGGTCTCCGGCGAAGGCTTCAGCACCCGGTTCTCCTTCGAGGGGGCCCCGCCACCCTCCCGGGACGCTCCCGCGTTGGCGATCAACGTGGCGAGCCCCGGCTACTTCACCGCGCTGAGCATCCCGCGCCTCGCCGGCCGCGGCTTCTCGCCCCAGGACGGGCCCGACGCGCCCCGGGTGGCGCTGGTCAACCGCGCGTTCGCGCGGGCGTACTCGACCGGCCGCGACGCCGTCGGCCGGCGGCTCAGGCTGAGCTGGACGAGCGAGATCAACCCGGCGGGCACGGCGTGGGAGATCGTGGGCGTGGTAGGCGACGTCCGCCAGCGCGCGCTGGCGGAGGAGAGCCGGCCGGAGGTCTACCTGCCGGTGAGCCAGTACCCCCTGGACGGCGGCTCCTACGTGCTGCGGACGGCCCGGCGCGACCCGGAGCTCGCCGCTGCGGCGCGCGCGAGCGTGACGGCGCTCGATCCCCAGCTCGAGCGGATCGAGTTGCGCCCGTTCGCCGACGCGGTGCGCGACAGCCTGGCCGACCGCCGGCTGGCCCTGCTGCTGACCGGTCTCTTCGCCGGGGTGGCCCTGCTGCTCACCGCGGTCGGCATCTATGGAGTGGTGGCCTACAGCGTGGCGCGGCGGCGGCGGGAGATCGCCCTCCGGCTGACGCTCGGCGCTCAGGTCTGGCAGGTGGCGCGGCTCGTCCTCGGCCAGGGGCTGCGGCTCACCGCCCTCGGGATCGCCCTCGGCCTGGCCGGCTTCTACACCCTGGGACAGTTGATCGAGAGTCAACTCTACGGCGTCACCGCGACCGACCCGCTGACGGCGGCCGGGGTGGTGGCCGTGCTGGCCCTCATCTCCCTCGCCGCCTGCGCCGTCCCCTCCCTGCGCGCCTCGCGCACGGAGCCGATGCGCTCGATCCGGAGCTGAGCCCGCTCCCTACGGGTAGTACCCCTTCTCCGTCCGCGCCTTGAGGCCCGACTTCTTTACCTTGACCTCGACCGGGCGGAACCCGGTCTGGGTGCCCGCCTCGGTGGAGTTGTAGGCCAGCAGGTAGCGGTTGCGCAGCTCGGTCTCGATCTGCCTGTAGATCGCCGGCAGCTCCTGCGGGCTGTTGGTGAAGAACGCCCGGCCGCCGCTCGCCGCGGCGAGCTCGCCGAGCTTGGCCTTGATCCCGGTGTCGAAGAACGTCAGGTTGAGGCCGATCGCGTAGACCGCGACGCCGCTCCGGCTCGCGTACTCCATGGCGTCCTTGAAGTTGATGTAGCTGGAGTTGTCGTCGCCGTCCGAGAGCAGCACCAGGGCCCGCTGCCCCTTCACCCCGCGGAAGTAGTAGAGGCTGTGCACCAGGGCGTCGTGGAGGGCGGTGTCGCCGACCGCCTGCAGCCCGGAGATCGCCTGGGTCACGGCGCCGATGTCGTCCGTCGGCGACACCTCCAGCCGCGGCCGGCGGGCGAAGCTGACCGCGAAGGCCTTGTCCCCCGGCTTCATCACGCTCTGCAGGAAGCCGGCCGCCGCGGTCTGGGTGGCGGCGAGCGAGGAGGCCATCGAGCCCGAGGTGTCGATCAGCATGCAGACCGTCAGCGGCAGGTTGCGCACCTGGTCGAATTTCACCAGCTCCTGCTTCTTGCCCGACTCGTAGACGTCGAAGTCGTCCTGCTTGAGGTCGTTGATCAGGTCGCCGGAGCGATCGGTCACCGCCGCGTACAGCTCGACCAGGTCGACGTCCACCTCCGAGACGTACTGCGGCGCCCGCAGGTACCGCACCGCCTCGCTGCGGGTGCCGTCGTCGAGGACAGCCACCACGGTCAGGTAGACGAGGTCGGCGTCCGGCACCGGCACCTCGGCCTGCCAGGGTGGCTTGGTCAGCGACGTGATGAGCTGGTCGTTGACCCGGAACTCCATCGTCTGCAGGCGCCGGCCGTCGGGGACCACGACCTCGGCCTTGGTCTGCGCGCGGTTCCCCTGCGCCCGTGTCCCCTTGGCCGGGGTGACGATCCGCACGTTGAAGCCGCCGCGCGGCTGGTTGAGGATCACCTGGTCGGCGGCGACCAGCTTGCCGTCGGCGTCGTACCCCTCGGCGCGCACCGTCTGCTCGGTCGGAAAGCTGGAGAGCCGCACCTCGGCGGAGTAGGGGGCCTTGGAGGTGGCGAGCTGGAGCTTGCCGTCGACCAGAAAGTTGACCTTCTTGATCCGCTCGCCGGTGACGATGGCCTGGGCGCGCCAGACCCCGATCAGGACGTCCTCGGTCGGCGGCAGCATCAGGAGGCTGTCGGCGCCGGCTGCGGTCTTCTGCGGCACCAGCTCACCCTCGGCGGCGCCGACGGCGGCGACCGTGGCCTCGGGGACGGGATCGATCGGCACCCGGAAGCCGCGCGAGATCCAGGTCTCGGCGCCGCCGACCTCATCCCGGATCTTGAGCCGCAGGACGTAGTTCTGCTTCGGCCGCAGCGGGCGGTCGATCGCCAGCACCACCGGCTCCCCCGGCTTGTCGACGGCGAGCTGAAAGCGCATCCGGAAGTCCTCGAACGCCTTGGCCTCCTGCTCGATCATCCCCTCGACGATCAGGCGGGCGGACGGCTTGGCGTCCGTCGACAGCTTGAAGCCGGCGTTCGGCGGCAGTTGCACCAGCGTGCGGGTGAGGATGCGCTGGCCATCGCGGTCGGGGAAGTGAACGTCCATCGCGGCGATCTTCAGCTCCGGCGATGCGTCGGGGACCTTGGTCTCCGCGGCCACGCGGGCCCAGTCGGCGACCTCCCTGGGAGGCGCCAGGAAGGCGGAGTTGTCCTTCGGGCTGAACTTCGCGCGCCGTGAGCCGACGCCGGTCAGCCCGGGGACGCCGGTCGCCTCGTCGACCTTCTTGGCCTCCTTGCAGACCTGCAGGTCGAAGCGCTCGGCGCCGATCCGGCCGTGCAGCTCCTCCCACTGCTGGAGCCAGTACTCCATCTGCGGCGTGAACAGCACGCGCTTCGAGTCGCTGGGCACCCAGAGGTGGAACGGCTCCCCCTTGCCGGGGGTATAGAGGACGAGCTGATGGTCCAGGGGCTTGCCGTCCGGGCCGACGCCCCGGCGGTAGGTCCAGATCTCGAGCTGCTTGAACGCGGTGCCGCAGTCGATCTGCAGCCGGTCGGCGGGCTCGCCGTTGAGGAACAGGAGCTGCGAGCGCACGTCCTGCGGCGATAGGTACTGGTCGGCGGCGAGCCGCTGCCGCCGGGCGATCGCCTTGCGCAACTCGTTGTCCGGCGTTGCCGGGTTCGGGTCGCGGTTGAGGAACTCCTCGATCCAGCGCGCACGCGCCTCCGGGTTGAAGCCGCGCAGCTCGGTGCGCTGCTCCGGGGTGAGCAGCAGGCCGGGGCCGTCCTGAAGGAAGGCCCGCTCCGGCTCCGGCCAGAGAGTGGGATCGTTCTCCTGCAGGCCTTGAGCCCGCAGCGAGACGAGAGGGAGCAAAGTGTAGAGAAGGACGAAAAACAGGTGATACAGCGGAATCCGGTATCTCACACGCAGCCTCGATGCATGCCCGGTGCCATGGGATGAAGCCCCCGGTTGGCAGGGCACGCCGGAGAGACTACTATGAGGCGGCCATGCCGAAGACTTTGCGCAACGTCCCCATCCGTACCTGGGAAGCCGGCGATAACGTCCAGGGTTTCGCGCTCCTCACCAAGAAGGAGCTGCGCCAGGACCGCAACGGCAAGAGCTTCCTGGACCTGGAGTTAGCCGACGCTAGCGGCTCCATCATCGCCAAGATCTGGTCCGACAGCCCCGCTCTCAACAGCAACTTCGAGACCCACCAGTTCGTCGCCTTCCGCGGCTCGGTCAAGAACTACCGCGATCAGCTCCAGGCCACGATCGACGAATGTCGCGAGGCCACCGACGGCGACCGCCACTACGGGTTCGACGAATCGAAGCTCATTCCGTCCACTCGCGAGGACATCGACGATCTCTGGAGAAGACTGGAGAGGATCTACGCCGAAGACGTAGAGCGGCCGGTGCTGCGCCGGCTCGCGGCGGAGACCATCGCCCTCCATGGCAAGGCCCTGCGCGAGCACCCGGCGGCCAAGGCCATGCACCACGCCTACCGCGGCGGCCTCCTGGAGCACGTCGTCTCGATGGCCGAGCTGGGAGAGCTCGTCTGCGGCCACTACCGGGAGCTCGACCGCGACCTCGTGCTGCTCGGCGTCCTCTTCCACGACCTCGGCAAGCTGTACGAGCTGGGCGCCATGCCCGCCAACGACTACACCCTCGTCGGACGGCTGATCGGCCACGTGGTGATCGGACGGGACCTCCTGATCGAGCGCTGCGCGGCGATCCCGGACTTCCCCCAGGACCTGCGCGTGCTGCTCGAGCACATGGTTCTCTCCCATCAGGGGAAGAAGGAGTACGCCTCCCCGGTCGAGCCGATGACCCCCGAGGCCCTGGCGCTCCACTTCATCGACGACCTCGACTCCAAGATCAACCAGCTCCGCAACTCGCGCGAGGCGGCTACCGGCATGCAGTTCCACCGCGGCCTCGGCCGCTACGTCTATCTGCCGGCCCTGCCCACCCCCGAGGAGCTGGCGGCGCGGCAGGAAGCCGCCGAGATCGCGGCGATCGCCGCCGAGCCGCACGCCCTGGAAGCCGCCGAGGCGGAGATGCCCCCCGAGGACGACCCCGCCGCCGAGGACGGGGGTTCCGCGGATGAGCCGGCGGAGATCCAGGTGGGATTGTTCCGGGAGGAGTAGGGGCGGCCACATAAGGGCCGCCTCTACAATTGTTTTCGACGATCCCTAGAACCCTCCCCCCGCCCGGCCGTTTCGCCCCCTGCCGAGGGCACCCAGGTCCCTTTTTGAGGACAGTTGGCTTAGTTCTCGCAAGTGAACAAAGACGTTCGCAGGTGGAGTTTTCTTGGTACCTTGCCGCATCGCGGCGCGGAATAACGCGGCGCGGCAATCCAACTCAAAATCAGGAGGACGCCTCATGTCGCAAGACGTCAAGAAAGCCGGGAGCTGGGAGACCGATCCACGCTGGCAGGGGGTGCGGCGGACCTATAGCGCCGCGGACGTCGGCCGGCTGGGCGGCACCGTCCGTGTCGAGCACACCCTGGCCCGCCTGGGAGCCGAGCGGCTCTGGGACCTGATGCGGAAGCGGGACTACGTTCCGGCGCTCGGAGCGCTCACCGGCAACCAGGCCATCCAGCAGGTGCAGGCGGGGCTCGAGGCCATCTACTGCAGCGGCTGGCAGGTGGCGGGGGACGCCAACGAGGCGGGCGAGATGTATCCCGATCAGAGCCTCTACCCCGCGGACAGCGTGCCCAAGGTCGTCAAGCGGATCAACAACGCGCTGACGAGGGCCGACCAGATCCAGCACGCCGAGAGGGCCGAGGGGCCTTACTGGTTCGCTCCTATCGTCGCCGACGCCGAGGCCGGCTTCGGGGGGAACCTCAACGCCTTCGAGCTGATGAAGAGCATGATCGAGGCCGGCGCCGCCGGAGTGCACTTCGAGGACCAGCTCTCCTCGGCCAAAAAGTGCGGCCACATGGGGGGCAAGGTGCTGGTGCCCACCTGCGAGTTCGAGCAGAAGCTGATCGCGGCGCGGCTGGCGGCGGACGTCCTCGGCGTGCCGACCATCCTGATCGCCCGCACCGACGCCAACAGCGCCAAGCTGATCACCAGCGACGTCGACCCGCGCGACCGCGAGCTCATCGGCGAGGAGCGCACGCCCGAGGGGTTCTTCCGCTTCCAGGGGGGAATCGAGGCGGCGATCGCCCGCGGCCTCGCCTTCGCCCCCTACGCCGACCTGCTCTGGTGCGAGACCTCGAAGCCCGACATCGAGGAGGCGCGGCAGTTCGCCGAGGCGATCCACGCCGAGTTCCCCGGCAAGCTCCTGGCCTACAACTGCTCGCCGTCGTTCAACTGGAAGCAGAAGCTGGACTCCGCGACGATCGCCAGCTTCCAGCGCCAGCTCGGGGCCATGGGCTACAAGTTCCAGTTCGTGACGCTGGCCGGCTTCCACGCGCTCAACCTCAGCATGTTCGAGCTCGCCCGCGCCTACCAGGAGAGCGGCATGACCGCCTACTCCCGCCTCCAGGAGCGCGAGTTCGAGAACGAGCGTCTGGCGGGCTACCGGGCGGTCAAGCATCAGAGCTTCGTCGGCACCGGCTACTTCGACCAGGTGGCGCAGGCGATCACCAGCGGCGCCGCCTCCACCGCCGCCCTCGCCGGGTCGACCGAGGAGGAGCAGTTCGCGGCCACGGAGAAGGCGAGCTAGACCGAAGGGAGAACGCCATGGCGAACGTTCGTTTGGAGGGGGCGGGATCGCCCGCGGCGGAACGGGTGCTCACGCCGGAGGCGCTGGAGTTCGTGGCCGAGCTTCAGCGCCGGGCCGGAACCGAGCGCGCGGACCTGCTGCGGCAACGGGTCCGGCGCCAGGAGGACTTCGCGAGGGGCGTCCAGCCGGGGTTCCTGGACTCCACGCGCTCCATCCGGCAGACCGACTGGCAGGTGGCGCCAACCCCGCCGGACCTCGCGGACCGGCGCGTCGAGATCACCGGCCCGGTCGAGCGCAAGATGATGATCAACGCCCTCAACTCGGGGGCGAGCGCCTTCATGGCCGATTTCGAGGACTCCCTCTCCCCCACCTGGGAGAACGCCGTCCAGGGGCAGGCCAACCTGATGGACGCCGTCCGGCGCGAGCTCGACTACACCAGCCCGGAAGGGAAGGAGTACCGTCTCAACGACCGGCTGGCCACCTTGCTAGTCCGCCCGCGCGGCTGGCACCTGACCGAGCGCCACCTCCTGGTGGACGACGCCCCGGTCTCCGCCAGCCTGTTCGACTTCGGCCTTTACGTCTTCCATAACGCCGAGGAGCTGCGCCGCCGCGGCACCGGCCCCTACTTCTACCTGCCGAAGCTGGAGAGCCACGCCGAGGCGGCGCTCTGGAATCAGGTCTTCAATCTCGCCCAGGACCTGCTGCGGATCCCGCGCGGCACCCTCCGCGCCACCGTCCTGATCGAGACCATCACCGCCGCCTTCGAGATGGACGAGATCCTCTGGGCGCTGCGCGACCACTCCGCCGGCCTCAATGCCGGCCGCTGGGACTACATCTTCAGCATCATCCGCCTGCTTCCCGCGGCCGCGGGCGTGCTGCCCGACCGCTTCCAGGTGACGATGAACGCCCCCTTCATGCGGTCCTACACCGACCTGCTCGTCCACACCTGCCATACCCGCGGGGCGCACGCCATCGGCGGCATGGCGGCGTTCATCCCCAGCCGCCGCGATGAGGAGGTCAACCGCGTCGCCCTCGACCGCGTCCGCGAGGACAAGGAGCGCGAGGTCCGCCAGGGGTTCGACGGCACCTGGGTAGCCCACCCCGACCTCGTGCCGGTGGCGCGGGAGATCTTCGACCGCGTCCTCGGCGACCGGCCGAATCAGAAAGACGTGCTGCGCGAGGAAGTCGCCGCCACCCCCGCCGAGCTGCTCGACTTCCGGATCGAAGAGGGACGCATCACCGAGGACGGGGTACGCTCGAACATCTCGATCGCCCTCCAGTACCTCGACTCCTGGCTCCAGGGGCAGGGTGCCGTTGCCATCCGCAACCTGATGGAGGACGCCGCCACGGCCGAGATCTCCCGCGCCCAGCTCTGGCAGTGGATCCACCACGACGCCGCCCTGGAAGACGGCCGCAAGGTCACCCCCGATCTCTACCAGGAGCTGCGCGATCCGGAGCTCCAGGCGCTCGGCGGCGCGGACCACGGCCGCCTGCGTCAGGCGGTGGAGCTTCTCGACTCCCTTGTTTTGAGCCGCGAGTTCGTGCCGTTCCTGACCGTTGAGGCGTACCGGCATCTGGATTGAGGAGCTCCGGCCGATTCTTGGCCGCGTGGTACCATCAGAAAGCTGAGCCTATTGGAATCGAGGTAACCCATGACGACTCTCACCGCCCAAGTGACTGACGACTTCGTCGACGAGATCGACTCGATTGCCGTCGAGTTGGAGCGCCCCCGTGACTGGGTAATCCAGGACGCGCTGCGCGAGTACGTCAGCCGCCATCGCCTGGAGCTCCAGCGTTGGCGCGAGACCCAGGACGCGATCGATGCCGCTGAGCGTGGTGAAGTCGTGCCGGCAGAGGAAGTTTTCGCTTGGCTTGATAACTGGGGCCGAGAGAGTACCGCCGCGAAGTGAAGCTCGTCTTCACTGAGCTGGCGCGCCAAGATCTCAGCCGATTGCGGGACTTCATTGCGGAGAACAATCCTGGCGCCGCCCAGCGGGCGGCGGCGAGGATCAAGGCCGCCTCCATCCTGATTTCGCAACATCCTCTTTTAGGGCGAGTTGTCCGGACGCCTGCTGACTCAAGCCTTGATGTGCGTGAGCTTCCCGTGGTCTTCGGAGTGAGCGGATATCTGATCCGCTACCAGATCCTGCAGGACGAAGTGCGCGTCCTCCGGATCTGGCACGCCCGGGAAGACTGGCAGGAACCGGAGCAACACTAGATCGCGCACCCCGTTGCGCGATCCTGAGCACCTTCTGTCGGCCTCCCTCACGGCAGCGCCAGGGGTGGCCCGAGCAATTCCATTCCATGCGCGCGCCACAGCGCCGGGTCCTGCGGTGGCATGGCATTCCGCGCGGTCACCGCCCGGAAGAAGGCCTCCATCTGCCCGGCCGGCGTGAAGGCGATCAGGATCCGGCCGCGGCCGTCCCCGACGTGCGCCCACACGTGCGGCACTTGGCGCGGCGCCAGGACCGAGTCCCCGGGCGCGAGGCGAAGGCGCTCGTCGCCGATCTCGACCACGAACTCGCCCTCGACGGCGTAGAACCATTCGTCCTGCGCGAGATGGAGATGTCGGGCGGGGCCGCCCTTCGCATGGAACGTGTTCTCGAGGACGAGGAGCCCGGCGCTCTCCGGGCCGGCCACCTTGAACTCGATAGTGCTGACACCCAATCCCCGGTGCTCGCCGAAGCGGTCCGCACCTGCCGGCACGCGCCGGCTGACTGTGGCGGCATCGCGCGGCGACTCGTGCTGAGGCTCGGTCATGGCGTCTCACCCTCTCGAAAACGAGTGCTCGATAGCCGCCTAACATCTCAAAAGGTGAGCGAGCGGGAACCACGCTGTTGCGGCTTCCGTCCACTCGGCCGCCGATGGGCCGCCTACCGATACGTTACGGTATTTGTTGCTGCGCCTCCTCTGCAGCGACGGCTCCAATCCTACCTCCACGCCGCTCCCGCACTGCTCGCCGGTCGCTCTCTGCAGGCTCCTGGATTGGGCGTTCCTCACAAATCTACCGAGCATTTTTCCACCACTTCCCTGGCTGTGAGCCCTTTGATGCTCACATCTCCGCACATGCGGCGTTGGTCCTCCACCGGCAGAGATTGGATCGACCTGAGGGATCTCTCTGGATCAGCCTTGAGGAGCCAATCGCACCATTCCCAAGCGGTCTCCGCCAACTCGCCATCGCTGAACAGACATATCTGCAGGACCCGGCGGTGACCTGAGCCATGCTTCTGGGCTAGCCGAGCAGCACGCTCGAACATGCCATAGACGACATCCCCTATACGGGAATCCTCTCCCAACCCTGAAGGAGATGGATAGGTCAGATGGTACACTCGCCAGAGCTTCGGCGCGGAGTCAGGAAGTGCATCAAGAAAGCGTAGCTCCTCCTTGTAGGTGTTGTTCAAAGTGAGCCTGCGGGTTCGGTAAATGGCCCCCAACGCCGCATCCTCTTTGGATAATTTCGCGGAGAGCCGATCGAGAGATTTCAAGTCCTTCGCCTCCAGCAGCGCACGCACTGCCGCCTCATCAATCGGAGGTTCCTCGCCATAGATCTGCGCTGGCGAAGCGAGCCAGAGAAGCCCGACCGCGAGAGGCCATCTAAGGATCGAAAGATTCTGTGGAAATCGTTGCTTCATTTAGACTTTCTCTTGACGAAGAAACGCCCCCGAATCAGGCAAGTGTTGCGGCAGTCTGGCTGCCTGCGCGGTGCCACGGCGAGGCTCTGGCGGCCAGGCCGCCCCCCTGGCTCAGCCGGCCCCAGTTTCTTCCGCCAGCCCGGAATAGAGGATCTGCAGATCCGAAACCTCGTATCCCAGCCGGTTCCGCGCCTCCACCAGGAAAATTTCGATCTCCCCGGGCGCCAGATCGCGGCCGAGCCGCACCTTCTCGATCCCCCGCTCCGTCCGAACCTCCAGGTAGTAGCCCCGCCGGAGCGCGGTGAACGCGAGCCAGCCGCCCGCCAGGGCCAGGCAGAGGAATCCGCCGACCATCTCCAGATGCAGCAAGCCGCCGTCCCGGAACCACCCCCAGAGCAGGCTCACCTCCAGGATGCACCCAGCGGCGAGACAGACGCCTCCCAGCGTCAGTTGCAGGGCCGGCCGGGCCGCCTGGAGCCCCCGGCGGAGATGGATCTGCTGAATCCGCTCGCGTGGAATCCGCAACACGGGATGACTGCGGTCGTCCACCTCCGCGAGTTCCTTGGGGGCAAACCGCACCCCGCCCTTCTGCACGGACACTGTTTCCCCGGCCGGTCGCGCGGGATCACTCATCGGCTCACCCTCCATCCTCCTGTGCCTGATGTCCGGGAGGCCGATTCTATTTCAGCCGACCGGCTTCGGTACAATCGGGCATTCTCAGGAGAAAATCGAATGGACAAGCTCTGGTTAGGCTCGCTCTTGGGCGTGGTTGCGGGAGGGATCGCCGTCGCCATGATGCTGCCGATGCAGTTTCCAGACCGCCGTGCCGCCCTGCTGGGAGCCTTCTGCAATCGCTTCCTGATCGGCTTCGTGGCCGGCATCTCGGTCCTCCCCCTCCCACCGTTGGCCGCCGGCGCGCTGATCGGCTTCCTGGTCAGCCTCCCCGAGGCCATCATCACCAAGGCCTACGCGCCCATCCTGATCCTCGGCACCGTCTTCGGCGGCCTGATCGGGTTGGGCGTGGCGGCCTGGGGAGCGTGAGGGTGGGCTTCTATATATAAGGAAGACTTCGAGCCCTCAGAAGAAGCGGCAAGCTTCCTTCGTTATTCGGGTAGAACCTATTCTCTCGGAACCTATTGTCCAGACCGGGGTGGTGAAGACCTACCACAACCCCGCCTTCCAGCTCTCCAGCAGGGCGGACGTGGCGGCGCTCTGGGCCGGCGTCGATCAACTCGGGCCGGACGCCGGCGTGTGGGCGGCCTCCCCGCCGCATAACCTTGTATTCAACCTGCTGCTCCAGGCTTCCATATTGACATCCCTCTCCTCCGATCATCCCCGACAACGGCTTCCTGGTCGAGGCCACCACCCGCACCATCCAGGGCCGGCTTCTCCTGACGGCGACTCCCCAGCTCAACCGCATCTAGGCATCAAGATGGTTGGCATGGTGTGGGTGTGACGATATCAAGCGAGGCAAGAACGCCCTCAGAGGCTTCAAGTAGATCGTTCCAACTGGCATCGTTGAATGAAATCGCGGACAGCAAAAGGAATCGTCTCGGGGAATCCGTGGGCACCCAGAAATCCCCCATCAAAGCACCCTCCTTCTCTCTGTTCCTCCAAACAATATGGCCCACATCCACGGAGAGTTCGGGCGAAGGCGATGCGAAGACCTCCGCCTTCAATACTTCATCTCCGCGGTCAAGCAATTGTTTGACGCTGTCCTCCACATTGTCCGCAGGCGTGGTCGGACCCGAGCATTCCACCATTCTGGCGATGAGGACCGGCTCAAATCCCCAATGTTCCCACGGCACCAGCCGTGCCATAACCCATCCATGGCCGTCCTGGGTCTGACGAAAAATCCACCCCTCGGGAGGGGCGAACCTGAACTCATCCACCGTCAGCAGAAGACTCTGGGGCTCGTCGACTGAAGGCCAGGCAGGTAATTGCTGACTCGCCAGAGCTTGCGTGGCCCCTTCAATCAGAAGGGCTCGCCACCGGGAGGACTCCAACGTCTCGCGGATGGACGACGGCAGGAATTCTCGGCCAATCAGCTCAAGGCGACCTACAAGCCTCAGATCAGGCTCGGCACTGAAAACATAGCGCTGGCCAAACGTGATCGTACAGGCCGGCTCACCCATCCCCATTTCTATGATCAGGATTCTCCCGGCGTACTCCAGATCATGGTCATAGACGAAAATCCAACGCTGTGGCTTTTCCATCACGATCATGGCTCTCGCCGCACGCACGTGATCGTGATAGGCCTCCGACTCATCCATCAGCGGCCATCTGAACCTGGGGGAATCAAGATCGTGGTCAATAAGGGCCAACAGCGGCATCGGAGTCTCGCCTCTCCCCACCGCGAAGGCCTCCTCGACCAGCATCTGACCCGCGAGTCGAAGTATTTTCCGCAGAATATCTTTGTCAAGAAGCTCGATTCGATCACTCATTCAATCCTCGCACCTCTTCGCGGCGGGGGAATGTGTTCAGCCACCATTCCACTTCCATCGGTTCAAACAGTTTCAACTTTACCGCTTCTCGCCAAGACGGCCAATCTTGGAGTCACCGTCTAATTGCCCCGCTCTCCCCGCCGCCAAGACGACAGATTCTTGAGCCTGGAGCGATCATCCTAGGTGGGGATATCCGTCTGGTATCTCTTTTGCTGGAGGAGCTTAACGAACAGACTAGCCGGATGACGCATTCTCGTCAATACCGTTGACGCTGCCGCATAAGACCACCCTACGAGCGCGCCCTCGCCCAGATCGAAACCCAGCACCTCCAGAGCCTCTGCCCCGTCTGCCGCCGGGAGATCCAGGCTTGGCGGGAGGAGGGGGCGGCGGAGGTGGGTTACGAGTATGCCCTTCAGGCGCTCCCCGCCGTTCTTGGCCGTCATGCGTCCGATCTCATGAAGCAGATGCGGCAGGCTGAGCGGGACCTGGAGGAGCCTCTCGCGATCCCACCCGCGGAGCGCCTCGTCCGTGTCGACCGGTCGCGCAGCCGCTTCCGGGGTCCCGTCCTCGCCGAACGGCTGATCCAGGAGAGCCGCCGGCGGACTCCCGCCAGCCCCAGCGAAGGGCTCGATCTCGCCGAGCTCGCCCGCGCCGTCGTTCACCGCTCTCCGGATCATCCGGACGCGTTCTCCCTGCTCGCCCTCGCATCGGCCCAGATGGCGAACGCCTGCCGCGCGGGCGGCGATCTGCGGCAGGCCGAGGAGCATTTCCGGCACGTCCGCTATCTAGTCAGAAACCAGGGCGTCACCGATCCGCTCGCGCTGGCCCAGATCGATCACCTGGAGGGTTCGCTACGCAAGGATCAGCGCCGGTTCCAGGAGGCCGAGGAGCTGCTGACCCGCTCCGCGATGCTCTTCCGGATCAGCGGCGACGACGCCGAGACCGCCCGGGTACTCCTCAAGCTTGGAGAGCTGTCTTTCCATCAAAGTCTTCTGGATCGGGCCGCCCCATCCGCCACTTCCCGTGAGAAGGCCGCCAACGCGGTTTGGGGAGGTTGGGGCCTCTTCAGCAAGAAAATGGCTTCGGCCTGCCCCGGTCAGACAGCGCCATGGGCAAAGGCATGCCCTTCGCCGGAGACGTTCCGCGGTCCCCGTGGCCTCCGAAAGGGTGTCGTTCAGGACCTGGAAACGTCTCTACACCCTTCGCCGGAGAGCTTCCTATTCTTGGATTCTCCTTAGAAAAAAAGACGGGCCCCCCGGCACACGACCGCCGGGAGGCCCGTCGAAGGGCCCGCTTTAATTCGATTCAGTTTTCAAAGAGCCCGAAGAGCCCGGTTGCGGACCGCCGGCTACGGCTTCGCGGCCGGTTCAGGGGTGGCTTCAGCCGACTTCTTCCGGCGCGGCCGGCGCGGCTTGAGGCCGAAACCGAGGAGCGTCTGGTTGTCGAAGCCGAGGCTGCCCCGGAGGACGGCGGCGACGTGGAGGCGGAGGCTCGTCCCCCGCTTCTCCAGCTCCTTCCGCTGCCGGACGGTCTCCTGCAGGTTGCCGCGCAGGTCCTGCTGCCGGGCGTCCATCCCCTTCGCCTCCGTGATGAACTCCTGGAGCTCGGTCGCCTGGTCCCGGAGGTAGGGCATGTTCGTGAGGTGGGGCTGCAGAGCGGCGTTGAGCAGCTCCCAGTCCGAGATCAACTTTGCCAACGTGAAATTCGCCATGTTCTTCTCCTTTTTCGGTTTGTCTGGTTTTGAGGGTTTCCCGCCCTCGTCAAGCACTTAGGGTCACAGGTACAGACACACGTCCTCTCTCAGGTCATTGAGACCTCCTTTCCGTCGTTCACCTACTGGAACCTCGAATCCGGGCTCATCCTAGACTCGACAGATCCGCCTGTCAAGAGTTTTATGCGGACCAATTCTAAAATTTTCACCTATTCGTCGTACCATCCCCTTGTATCTATAGGACGCATACCATTCTGTGCACACCACCGACGACAGGAAGCACGACGAGGAGCCAGAAAGAAAGACGCGCGCTCGCGAGGCCAGGACAGCCGGCTCGGAAGAAAGACGGAGGGTGGAAATACCAGGACGGCGGCCGGGGAAGAAGGACGGGCCCTTGGGAAGCCAGAAATGCCGCCGGCCAAGAAAGACGGGCGCGCGGGAAGCTAAGATCGTGGTCGTCCAACGAAGACGGGCACGCGGGAAGGCAAGACGACGGCCGTCCAGGCAAGACGGCGATGCGGGAAGCTACAAACGGCGCCGTCCAGGCAAAAACGGCCGCGGGGAAGGTAAAATCCTGGCTTTTGCGCCTCAGGCGGCGATGTCAGAGTCTTTCGTGCGCATGAATGGCAAGATTGCCATCGCCCATCGCAACCGACGTGGGAAAGGATGATGCCGATCGACCGTGAATACCAGGACTAACGCCGTCCCGCCACGCACGTCAAATCTCCTTTCCTGGTACCAGCGTCCGTTTCATGGGGCAGGCTTCTCCCGCTTCCAACCCGAGGACCCGAGCCTCGTCGAGCAGGCCGGAAGAATCCGCCGGCGCTCCCTGCTCCCAGAGCTGCCGGAAACGGGCAAAAGCCTCCCGGGCTCCGGCCAGGTCGCCGTGTCTCCGCCGGGCATGACCTACGTGCGCCCAGGCGTATCCCTGGACCCGCCAGCGCCAGGCATCCCCGCCACCCACCCGCTCGGCCACGTGGAGCGCCAGCTCGGCCAGCTCCAGAGCGGAGTCCTCGCTGTCGTCCGCCGCTGCTTCCAGGCTCTCCTCGCAGAGCCGCTCGCAGAGCTCCCGCGTCTGATACGCCTCCGCGATGTCTACCAGGAACCAACGGTTCTCCTTCTCGAGGCTCTCCAGCCGAGCCCAGAGAACGTCCGCCGGCTCTGGTGGCCACGAATCCCGCGCGGTAGCCAGGATCACCTCCGCGACCTCGCGAGCGAAGGCTTCGAACCCCCTGTAGAACTCCTCGATGATGATCTCAATGCGGCTGGACCTGGGAGGAGGCGTGCTCCCCATGAGCCCCTGCAACTCGTGAAGGACCGACAGAAGCACGTAGACCCTGTCTTGGGGAATCCCCAAGGCCTCAGCGGCGCGATGGACCGTCCTCTCTGAGGTGCGCCGTCTGCCGTTCTCATATTCGGAGATCACGCTGGCGGTCGTGCCCAAGGCGTCCGCCAGCTCCACCTGCGTCCAGCCGCGCAAAGAGCGCAGGACGTAGAGGCAGACTCCCCGCTCGTTCGGTACCTCATTCCGGCGCAATTCACACCTCCGTCTCGGGGAAGTTCGCGAATTCGGTGTCTTTTACCACACTTTGGCCGCACCATATTCCGGAAAGAGGCGACGGACCGTCCATGGAGGCCGCTCCGGTCTGCCTCTCGTAAGGAGAAGGTCATGTCTAGCTCCATCCTTCGTCGGCTGATCGTCGTTCTCGCCCTGGTTGCCTTCCTGGGAGCTCCCGCCACGTCCCTGGCCGGGCCTCACTCCGCTGCCCGTTTCTCTGAGGACCGGATGGCGAACGTGTCGCTGGTATCGAGGCTGTGGAACGCCGTGGTGAGCGCTTGGGAGAAGGCGGGTTGCTCAGCCGACCCGTACGGCCAGTGCGTGCCTAAGTCACAGACGACCACAGACAGCCAAAATTCTGCAGATGCAGGTTGCATGATCGACCCCAATGGTCGGTGTCTGACGGGGCACTAGAGGTCAACGCAAGGAACTCCGCGGTTGCCATTTCTTCTATTGGAGGCGTCTCTCGATCGGGCGCCTCCGTATCGATCCATCGTATGGAACTGAACCAAGAACCCGCGTAAAGGTACCGTTCATCGGAGGCGGTTCATGTTTCTGCTAGAGGTCATCCTGAATATCCTCGAACCGAAGGCCAGGGTCATATTGAGCGCGAAGGAAGTAGGCAACAAGCTTGCGGGCAAACTCCACGGTCACGACTTCGCGTTCAACCGCATCCAGGAAGAGCCTAAGGGCTGCCAGAGCTCCTTTATGAACCCCCTGGGCTCGGAACACCGGCGTCATCTGGCGAGCCAACGTGCGGACTTCTGGGGTTCTTTGCTGCTCTAGATAGAGAACCGCCAACTCTAAAGAAACCAAGGCCATGTCATAGGCGATGCCACGAGAAGTAAACTCCTCCCTCACACGGGACAAGCCCTCAATTGCCTGCTCTGTCCTACCAAGCCCCGTCGATACCCGCGCCTCCAACCAATGTAATCTGACGAAGTCGAGATCTTTCCCCAATTGGTTTACTAGCTTCCATAGTAGAGGCATTAATGCCTCGGTCTCGTCATAGCGGCCTAAAAAATAAAGATTGGCAGCGAGGTTGAACTTCAAAGCAAAGAGAAGACGAGACTCACCATCCGCTTCGACAAGTGGCGTTGCCTGGTGGAGGATGGCAATGGCCTTTTCGTAGTCTCCGACACCAAGCAGAGCGTTCGCTTTGTTGACGAGGAGATGCTTCGCCAAGACACCCCGGTCAACCGCTAGCGCTCGATCAAGAAGGTCTAAGGCTTCCGCAAACCGTGTTTGATCCCGGCGTAGGGAGACTTCTAAATCCAGGACCCGCGCCTCATCGAGCAAACCAGAATCCCCATGAGAGCCGGCGAGCCAAAGCTTCTGCGATCGGCCGAACGCCTCATCGGCTCCAGGAAGATCCCCCTGGACCCGCCGCGCGTTGCCCACATGCGCCCAAGCGTACCCCTGCACCCGCGAACGCCAGGGTTCCTCTCCAGGGATGAGCTCGGCCACGCGGAGCGCCAGATCGGCCAGCTCCAGAGCCCGGTCCGCGCTGTCTCCTGCCGCCTTGATGCTCTCGTCGCAGAGAAGCTCGCAAAGCGCCCAGGTCCGGAGCTCCGCGCTTTTCTCTACGAGAGCCCGCCGCTGGGTCGCGGGGAGGCGCTTGAGCCGCGCCCAGAGCGCCCGGGCCTGCTGCCGGGCTTCCAGGGCGCACGCCTCGGCGGTCAGCATTCCCAGCAGTGAGCGGGTGAAGCCGGCCATCATCCGGCCGGACTCGGCGGCGACCGCCTCGATCCGCTGGCTCTGGGCGCTCGGCGGGCCGGCCTCCCCGAAGCCCGGGCGGGTCTTCTGGAGGAAGTCGAGCGCCGAGTCCACCGCCTTGGACCTGAGCCCCATGACCGCCACCATGGACTCCAGCCGCTCGCGGGAAAGCGTCTTGCGGCCGCGCTCGTAGTCCGAGATCAGGTTGGCCGGGATGCCGGTGGCCTCGGCCAGCTTCTTCTGAGTCCATCCCTGGCGGGTGCGCAGGAAATCGAGCGCGAGGCTCAGCGGTGGGGGAATCGTTGGGTCCATGGATCCTCCGGAGGTGTCGCCTTCTAACGATAAGTGTGCTCGATGTGGTCCCCGCGTGACAACTCCCCATGCCAGGATTGTGGCCGGATTCCCGGTTCACGAACTTTTTCCACGCCCGGTACGCGATATCACCGGGTCGCGATTCCGCATAACCCCGCGCTGCTTTCCGCCCCCGAGCGCCCCGAGTAAGTTCCTGCCTGGAGGGACTTCTATGACGCGAGAGGAAGAGCAGGCGCAGGCGGCGGTCCGGGATGCGATGGAGGACCTGAAGAAGGTCCGGTCCCGGCTGCGGAACATCGCGGCGGCCCTGCCGGCATCGCCCCAGGAGGCGTTGATGGATGCGGGAGACGAGGACCCGGACGTGGCGACCGAGGTCCGCTCGATCATCGAGTGCGTGCTGGCGGATCAGATCGAACCCGCGGTGAGGGATCTCGCGGCCGCGGCCGAGTACAGGGTGAAGGGACGGAAGGAGGGGTAGGGCCGGATCAGCCTGCCCTTCGAGGGCGACCGCAGGCCGCCCCTACAACCTCCGGCGCAAGGTGTACGCGGGCGCAGGTTGTAGGGGCGACCTGCGGTCGCCCTGACTTATCTCCCCTGCGTCCGCACCGGCGGCGCGGGGCGCTTCGGGAACTTCTTCGGACTCTCCTGGAGCTTCTTCATCACCTCGGCGACACCCCGCTCGAGCTGCGGGTCGCGGCCGTCGAGAAGGGACTCGAGATCGTTCTCGACCACGATGTCGGGATCGACGCCGTGCCCTTCGATGATCCACTCGCCGGCCATGGAGACGGCGCCGGCCTCGGGGACGAAGATCTGGCCGCCGTCGATCATCGGGCCGTGGTCGTTGATGCCCACCACGCCGCCCCAGGTGCGGGTGCCGATCAGGGGGCCGAGGCCGAGCTCGCGGAACATGTAGGGGAAGATGTCGCCGTCCGAGCCGGACCCCTCGTTGACCAGGCAGGCCATGGGGCCGTAGAAGACCACCTGCGGGTAGGGCTGCGGGTCGGCGTTGTTGCGCCCGTAGTCCACGCTCAGCGGCTTGCGAGCCAGCCGCTCGAGGAGCATCGGGGAGATGAAGCCGCCGCCGTTGTTGCGGACGTCGACTACCAGCCCCTCCTTGCGGATCTGGCCGAAGTACCACTTGACGAATTCCCGCATCCCGTCCTCTCCCATGTCAGGGAGGTGGATGTAGCCGAGCCGGCCGCCGCTGAGCTTCGCCACCCGCTCGCGGCTGCGGCTCACCCAGTCCATGTAGATCAGGTGCTCCTCGGTGTCGACCGGCTGGAAGGTGATCTCCCGGGAGCCGTCGAGAGTGGGCCGGGCGTTCACCGTGAAGCGGACGGGGCGGTCCGCCTTGTGGCGCAGCAGACGGTAGGGGTTGTCGTCGGCGGCGAGCTCCTCGCCATCGATCGCCAGCACGTAGTCGCCGGGGTGGACGTCCACCCCGATCTCGGTCAGCGGCGAGCGGTAGGTGTCCTCCTCGTTCTGGCCGGCGAAAATGCTGGAGATCCGGTAGCGGCCGGCCGCGCGGTCGAGCTCGAACCGGGCGCCGGGGAGGGCCACCCGGGGCCGGGTGGGCAGCTTGTAGTCGCCCCCCGCGATGTAGGCGTGGGAGTTGTTGAGCTCGGCGAGCATCTCGCCGATCACATAGTTCACGTCCGAGCGGTGGCCGGCGTAGGCGAGCTGCGGCTCATACTGCCGGCGCAGGGCCTCCCAGTCATAGCCGTTCATGTTCTCCACGTAGAAATAGTCGCGATACCGGCGCCAAGCCTCGCGGAAGACCTCCGCCCACTCCTCGGCGGGCACCCGGTCCACCACCATGCCGCCGGTGTCGATCGTCTTCTTCGAGTCCTTGCCCATGGGATTGGCGTCGTAGACGTTGAACTGGCCGTCCTGGACGATCAGCACCTTGTTACCGTCCTGGGAGAGGGCGTAGCCGCCGATCCCCTCGGCGAGCGTGGCGGCCTTGCGGTCCTTGAAAGTGAAGATCTGCAGCGCCGGCCGCGACGGCGGCTCGCCGAATCCATTCGCGGGCTGCTTGACGTAGAGCAGCTTTCCCTCGGCGGCGGTCAGGGAGTCGTAGTTGTCGAACGGCACGGGCACGCGGGCCACCCGTGAGGCGAGGCCGTCGAAATCGATCTTCGTGAAGGCGGGCTCCGCCTTCTTCTCCTTCTTCTCCTTTTTCTTCTCGTCCTTGGCCGGCTCCTTGTCGTCCTCCTTCTTCTCCTCCCCGATCGTCACCTTGTCCTCTTCGGGCGGGAAGGGGTTGGCCACGTCCTTGCGCAGGCCGAGGGCGAAGACACCGATGTTGCGGTCGGTGGCGAAGTTGAGGTCGAAGGAGTCGAACTGCGGCAGGTAGTAGCGGGCGGACAGGTAGTAGAGGTACTCCCCCTTGGGGTCCCAGGCGGGGCTGGAGGCGTGGAACTGCTCGTCAGTGATCCGCCGGAGCTTGCCGTCCTCGACGCTCCAGACCCAGACCGAGCGGAAGCCGCTCGGGTTGGACAGGCTGAAGGCCAGATGGCCGCCGCAGGGGGACCAGGCGTAGTCGCGGATCTGGCCGCGGACGTCACGGGCCACCTCGGCGAGCTTCTTGCCGGCCACAGTGACCACCCAGAGCCGGCCGTCCTTGTCGGAGAAGGCGAGCCGCTTGCCGTCCGGCGCCCACTCGGGGGCCCGGCGCATGGCCTTGCCGCCGGTGGTGAGCTGCTCGGGTTTGCCGGTTCCCAGGGCGTCGGCGAGGTAGATCTCCTCCTCGCCGCTGCGGTCGGAGAGGAAGGCGATCCTGCGGCCGTCGGGGGACCAGCGGGCTCCCTTGTCGTGCGCCCCCGAGGAGCGGGTCAGATTGCGGGTGACCCCCTTCTCGATCGGCGCGTTGAAGACGTCGCCGCGGGCCACGAAGACCGCGCGCTCACCCCTGGGCGAGAGGGCGGCGTCCTCGATCTGGTCGTTGGCCCCGATCTGGGACGGCCGGGTATCGAGGCCGTCGCTGGGGACGTCGATCGCGAGGTGCCGCGACTGCCCGGTGCGGGTGTCGAAGACGTTCAGCTCGCCGTTCATCTCATAGGCGATCTGGCCGTCCGCGTCGGCGCCGGGCCAGCGGACGTCCCACTGCGTGCTCTTGGTGAGCTGGACGGTGGCCCCGTTCGCCGGGTCGTAGGAGTAGAGATTGAGGGTGCCGGTGCGGTCCGAGTCGAAGTAGATTTTGTCGCCGATCCACATCGGATCGCGCTCGGTGCGCGGAGTCTCGGTGATCTTCTTCGTCGCGCGGGTGGCGAGATCGAGGATCCAGAGGTCCTGGGCCCACCCCCCCTGGTAGCGCTTCCAGGTGCGGAAGTCGCGGGCGAACGGGGTGTAGACGACCTTCTTGCCGTCCGGCGAGAGATCGGCGCCGCCGCTCAGGGGCATCGGGAGCGGCTCGCCGAGCCCGCCGGCCACCGGCACGGTGTAGACGCGGCTGTCGCTGTGATGCCAGCCGTCGCGCAGCGAGCGGAAAACGACAGACTTGCCGTCCGGCGTCCAGCCGAAGACCTGGTTGTCATATCCCCACCGCGGAGGGAACGGTCCGCGGGCGGGATAGAAGGTGAGCTGCTTGGGAACCCCGCCGGCCGCCGGAATGACGTAGACCTGCTCGTCGCCGTCGTACTGGCCGGTGAAGGCGATCCACTTGCCGTCCGGCGAGAACCGGGCGGACATCTCGAGGCCGGGATGGGCGGTGATGCGGGTGGCCGTCCCCCCGGTCGACGGGGCGGTCCACAGGTCGCCGGCATAGGTGAAGACGACCTTGTCCTTGTAGATGTCCGGGAACCGGAGCAGCTTCGTCTGGGCGGAAGCCGCGCCGGTGGCGAGACCGGCGGCCGCGGCGAGGCAGAGAGCGAATCGGGTGACGCGATGCATGGAATCTCCCCTTGAGCGGTTCAGGATGACAGGCCGCTCAGGGGAGTACGAACGGGAGAGGGCTGGAGTTGCAGGGCGTGGCTACAAATGTCGCTGCCGCCCTCAGCGGGCGTTGCCCAGCATGACCGGAGTCTCGCGGTAGAGCTCCGGGTAGACACTCTTCAGGGCGCCGATCTTGGGGAGATCGTTTCGCACGATATAGGGGTGGTTGGGGTTGTGGATCAGGAAATCCTGATGGTAACCCTCCGCCGGATAGAACGCTTTGACGGGCTCGATCCTGGTGACGATAGGGCCCTTGAAGACCTTCGCCTTGCCGAGCTGCTCCACATAGGCCCTGGCGATGCGCTCCTGCGCCGGGGAATTGAAGAAGATCTCCGAGCGGTAGCTGGGGCCGGAGTCCGGACCCTGGCGGTTGAGCTCCGTGGGGTCGTGGGCGACCGAGAAGTAGAGCCGCAGGAGCTGCCCGTACGAGATCCGCTTGGGATCGAAGGTGATCTCCACCGACTCGGCGTGGCCCGTCTCCTCGGTGCCCACCATCTCGTAGTGCGCGGTCTCCTTGGTACCTCCCGAATAGCCGGCGACGACCTTCGTCACCCCCTGCACGTGCTCGAACATCCCCTGCAGGCCCCAGAAACAACCCCCGGCGAGCACCGCGGTCTGGAGCCCGGCCGCCTCGGCGGCGGGCGTCTCGAGCGCCGGAGCGGGGATCACTTTATTGACGGCGTCAGCCCCGGCTCCACAGGCCCATCCGAACGCCGCGAGCGCCAGGGCCGCGACGGTAATCTTGATCTTGGTATGCATCGTAGTCCTCTCTGAAGAGCGCGGGCCGGCACGCGAGTGCGCCGGCACACAATCTCAATACGCTTCCCACGAGAGCCGCGGATTCGGAGAGGGGCTCAGCCGAACAGGAGCGCCCAGGGCGGGCTAAGGGTGAGCCGCTAGCTCACTCACGCGCCACCTTCTGTCGGCAGCTTCGCGGCAAGCCAGCCGCTGATCCCCGCTGACATGACCCGTACATCGCCATACCCCATCTTCTCGGCTCGGCGAGCGGCATTGGGCGCCTTTCTGCACAGGGGATTCGAGCAGTAGAACACCAGGCTGGATTCTTTGTCCGCTGGCAGATCACTCGCCTTGTAATCAGTGGGATCAAGGTTCAACGCGCCAGGAACACGCGCCTTCATCCAGCTTTGAGGAGAATTGACGTCGAGGACCGTTACCGGCTGCTTCCGCATCATTTCATGCAGTCCGCCGGGCGAAATGGTCTTGAGCCCCATGAGTAGCGCAAACATGTTCCTGCTCCTGTCTGTTGAGGTCAGAGGCCCCTGCACGTCTTGCGCGGGCCCCCGGGACGCAGCATCAGGGCCGGCCAGGTAGTGACGCCAATGACCGGAATGAGCGTCTTGACAAGACTCGGGTCGCGAAGAGCCACGATCAAACCCGCCAGCAGGAACGAGCCCCCCAATAACAGCGCAGTCCAGGATGGATGCGACGATTTTCCTCTCAGCCGGGAGCCCAGCACGTCGGCACCCACAACCGCGAGCGCCAAGAGCAGCGGTCCGGTCAAAACCAGCCATCCGGATTCGGCGGCCAGCACCGCGACGAACGTTGCTGCGACGATTCCAGCACCCACCAGCAGGCTGGGACCAAGTTCAAGCCAGTACTTTCGTGCCATTTCGCTATCTCCTCACTCTAAGCAAGCCTAACCGCCTAGGTAGAGTAGAGATACGGCAGGCGGCTTGAATTGTTTCCTGAACTCGCTACAGCGCTCTGGTTAGGGATTTGCGCCTGCGGGTGCCGGTTTCTGGTCATAAGGAACATATCCCTCCCACTCCAAAGGAGTGTAGGTATCGGCAAGAGTGAGGGTCAGAAGCTGATGGAAAATGCTCTCGGCGTTGTCGCTGTTGCTCATGAGGAGCACCCCCATGCCTTTTTCGGGAAAAATGATCGAGTAGTGCTGGAAGCCGTCGCCATGCCCTTCCTTGAACGCACCCCAGCCGTAGGGTGTCCGCAGAAGACCCCAGCCCAGTCCATAGCTGAGCGCGATGGCCTCGTTCGCGCTGGTTTCTTCCGTGGCGCCCGGACCAAACTGGGTTCTGAAGCGGATCCGCACCTGCGGCCGGAAAATCTCGCGCCATGACGCCTCGCGGAGACCCTCGCGGCGAAGCACCGCCGCCATGAACCGCGCATAGTCTTCGGTCGTGGTCTCCAGCGTGCTTGGCGCCCGTGCGGCGTTGTCCTTGTCCTTGGGATATGCAGTCCCGTCCGCGCGGTGACCGACCGCGTAATCCCTCTCGAAACGCGGCTGCCAGGTGTAGCTGGAGGTCTTCATTCCGTAGGGCCCGAAGATCTGCTCCTGCATCAGTTGCTCGAGCGGCTTGCCGGTGAGCTTCTCGAGGACGATTTGAAGCAGGGTCATCCCTTCGCCCGAGTAGCTGTAGCGCTCCCCCGGTTCAAAATGGATGCGCAGCTTTTGATCCGGCTCGAACCAGCGCCAGTTGGGCAGGCCGGTGGTGTGACTGAGGCTCATGCGGGCCGTGATTCGCAGGAGCCGCGGGTCATCGCGCAGATCGCCGAGATTCTCGTGCCAGGACTTGCCTTGGTTCTTCCAGAGCGGCTCGTCCAGGTACTCCTGAAGCGGCGTGTCGAGGCCGATCACGCCCTGCTCGACCAGCTTCATGACCAGAACGGAGAAAACCGCTTTACTGAGTGAGGCTCCGTAGATCTCGGTGTCGAGTTGGAGCGGCTGGCCGGCCGGGAGGTTGGCGGAGCCAAAGGCTCGAGAGTAGACCTTCTCTGCATCGTTGAAAACGGTGACTGTCAAGCCTTGCACCTGGGCCGCGCGCGTGAGCTCCTCAATCCGCTCCGTGAGAATGTCTGGCGTGGTTCTCGTGCCGTCCAAACGGACAATCTCCGGATGCGCCGGCCGCGGCCCGACGGTTGTGCAACCCGTGAGACCCAGCAAAGGCACAACGGGCAATGCGCAACGTATCCAACCGGTCCCAGTATTTTGCCCCGGGAGATCGCCTTTTCCGAGCAGCGACAGGACCAGACCGCTGATGCTCAGCAATCCGAGTACCAGGGCCGGGGTACTGGCACCTGACACCCCGGCCAGGGCGAGGGGCTTCATGGCAGCAATACCTTGCTGGGCGATGTAATGCACCACGATCAGCACATACATGAGCGGGATCATCGCGCGATAGCGGAACAGCACCAGGACAAAGAGCACCCCGAGCAAGAGCTGGTCAAGCCCCATGCGCGAGAACAGCGCGACCACGTTCTGTGCCGCGCCAGCGGTATAGGTGTCGAGGGGGATGGTGGAAATCGATTGCGCCCCGCCGTCGGCGTAAAAAATGTGCACCAGGCTTATCGCGATTTTCATGAACGCGATCGGAACAAAGAACCAGAGCGCCAGTTTGTGGCCGCGGTAGTGATTGTCGATGCGCTCAGGGAAGATCCGGTTCGGCATGCGCGTCTCCTCAGCTTTCGTTGATAGCGCCACGGAGGTGCAGCGGGTCAGGCTCCCGCGGATGTGCTTTGCCCGATCCATAAGCGGTTTCCATCCGGATCGCTGATTCGAAACTCCGTGAGGCCGTAGAAGGTGACGTCCAATTCCGGCACAGCCAACCCGTTCTTCCGAACCTGCTCGTGATACTCGGCGACATCCTCAGGGTACAAATAGAGAATCGAGTCGCGAGGCTTGCCTGGATTCGCATTGATCGATTGATCCACCATCAGACGGCACTCGTCGAGGCGAAGCATGGCCCAGCCCCAATCGTCGTTTCTGCTCTCGACCTCGAAACCTAGCATCTTGCAGTAAAAGTCCACGCTTGCCGGCATGCTCCTGACCGGCAGCATCGGTATCAATCTGTTCATCTTCATAGATTCCGTGTTCCTCTGCCTGACGCGTTGAAAGATTCCCGGGCGGCGCCCGCTTTGGTTGGCGTCCGGCCCCTGGCGAGCCGGGGCCACCCTTCCGGCGTTCAGCAGGTCTCGTGATTGCCACAAGTCACTGGCCACCACTCGACCGCGTGCGCGGAGCTTCCGTCGGGACAAGCCTGCCCGAAATGGTCACAACACCAGTAGTTGGGCTCATAGTAAGAGTAGGTCGCGCCGGAGTCACACGACACCATACAGTTACCCTCACAGGTGGCCCCCTGCGCCGTTCTCGATCCCAGGCTCACCGTCAGAAGAACCACCGCCAGCCCGGCACTCCGAAGAATGATCTTCATCGCAAACGCTCCTTCCGGAAACGGACTTCGAGCCGCCATGGATCGTGCCCGCTTCGCGAGATCGGCTAGCCTACCGCACCTTCCGAACTTGCGCGACTCTTGTCGCGAATCGAACGCGCCTATGGATCCTCTGGCACCTTCTGGCTCCTTAGACCCGAAGCTCGCCACGGAATCCCCTTGCGGCATAGTAGGATTCTGCACCGTTGTGATACACGAAGACCGTGTTGTAGCGACGATCACAAAAGAGGGCGCCGCCGAGTTTTCTGACATTAGAAGGAGTTCTCACCCAGCTCGACGTCTTCGTGTCGAACTCTCCCAATTCCTGCAATTCCCGGTATTGTTCTTCCGTTAAAAGTTCAATGCCCATGGCATCTGCCATGCCAATGGCGCTATCCTTTGGCTTGTGCTCTTTCCTTGCCTCCAGCGCTTCATGGTCGTAACAAAAACTTCTGCGGCCTTTCGGACTTTCCGCCGAGCAATCGTAGAAAATGTACTCATCCGTGTTTGTATCATGATCGACGACATCCGGCTCACCGCCAGTTTGTTCCATCTCATTGAGTGACCAGAGTTTTTCAGTATTGGCTTCCAGCTTTGCTTGTACGTTGGACCATGCAAGACCCTTATGGCGGTTCATGTTGGTCTCAAAACGGGCTTTTAATACCTTGAGTAGTTCTTCACGCTGTTCTGACGACAGCTTCTTTTTTGTTTCAGGCGGCATCTTCTCGGCTCCAGCGCTTGTTCAGCATGTTTGAGAACATAGATGGGACAATGCCTCGCAACTCTCTTTCAGGCCGGACTCTACCCTCTCCGAGAGGCTGAGGGCTCTCTATAGAATCATCTGACATCTTTTGGGCTGCGGGCACATCTGGCCAAAATTGGCCCGGAGCAGCCCGAACATACTACGTCACGATTGCCGAGCGGGGACCGATCTCCACCTGTCTCCACGTTCTTCACGTAATTTGCCAGAACATAGGGCCAAGGGATGACGATAAGATCCACAGGAACCCCCATGATCATGGCCTTCGCGAGCTCTGTTGAGTGGACGGCGGACCACAGCGGGAGTGCCACGACTATTAGCCATATCGACTTGTAGAGCAGTTGAAGGAGAAGCAACGGCAGCATCTTGAGCGGATATCGAAGGCCCAAACCACTCAATAGCGACAATGCCGCCCAAAAGCTGAAGGCAACTCCTTTCACTGGGTCCCACGCTCCTGCGTGGTTGAAAATCGCAGGCCATACGCTGGACCCGAGAAGCACAAAGTTGAGCAGGTAAAGCAGCCTCATTAGATAGAGGCGGAATGTTGATGTTTCTTCAGGCACCGTGTGACTCCTTCTCTGTGACTCTCGCGGTCCGTGCGGCATCGGCTTCCAGCGCCGCGGTCCGGCGCGGCCGGCCCTTGGCGTAGAGTAGATACGGCAGGGAACTTGAATTGTTTCCCAAAGAAGTGCCTGGCGATCCTGGGCCGATACCCGCACCAGCCGGGGGGCGTATCAATCGAATACATTTTTCGCGAAACGGTTCTCGGCATTTCGCTGAGCACGGCGACGGCTGGCGCGTGCCTTTTGGAAGCACACCCACGTACCCAGGATGAGGAAGATACCCAGCGCCAGTTGAACAGCACCTGCGCCTTTGTCGTGTGCGAACGCCAGTCTCCCGGCACCAAAGACACTCAACAGCCCGCCGCCAAGCCCAAGGACTGCACCGGCGAGATACCATACTACCTGCAGAACTGCTTGCATAAATTTTTTCCCCAGATGCCTATGACGATCAATGTGCCACCCTCATGGCAAGCGACACACGGCAATACCGTGCGACGAAGAGCATCCAGTTCCTCTCCCCTTCCTCATACAAGGCATACAGTGGCCATATAGTTCGCTCAGTTGACGGTTCAAGCGGTCAAGTTGCGCCGCGTGCTTGTCGTCTCCCCGCTTGAATTGATTCCCCCTCTCCAGGGCACCGGCGGAACCCGCTCAGATCAGCAGTAGAGCCTCAAGTAATCCGCGCAGGTGCCGACCGGGGCACAGAACTGCGCGGGACGAAGCCGGCAGGAGGAGCAACTGCAAGACGCCGCCTGAGCGGACCGAGGTGTCGTTACGGCGGCGCAAAAGAGGACAACAGAGGCGATCAGTAACAGGATTCTGCGAAGCATGACCTCTCCTTCTCGTTTGTCGGTTGCTCCCGGGCTTGGCCGGACAGCCAAGCGACCAAGGAAAGGATACGCTCTTATCCACGTACCTTCAAGAACCTGAGGGACACGAGCGCCCAGCGTGAGGGGCTTTCCAGCCTCGTTTCGTTCCTTTGGCTAAGCGGCCTCAATTCCGAGCGCCGCCATCGAAAAGGAATGAACGATGAAGACCAACCTCAAGGCCCTGAAGAACAAGATCGAGGGTGAGGTCCTGCCGACCAGCGCCCATCGCAGCGCCATCCTCGACGAGCAGGCTCTCCGCAACGTCAACGGTGGCATGCCGCCGGCGGGCACCACCGTGTCCTGCAGCCCCAGCGCGGACGACAGTCTCGACTAATGCGCGCTCGCCAGCCCCGTGCGGTGCTTCCCGGGGGTTCGCCCAGAATTCACCGCACGGGTCTCCCCCGCAAGATCCGTTGGATAGGCTGGATAGAAAGGATTGTGAAGTCATGGTCTCCGAATCGGCTGTCGAGGAGCTCTTTTCGATCGAAGGCATCATGGTCGCCGGCCACCCAGGGCAGATCCGGCTCCTGGTCGACCAAGCGGTCATCGACCTCAATGAAAGCGATGTCGTGTCGGCCAGCGAGCTGCCCGGCTCTCTGGGCCTGGAGGAAAAGATCGCGCAACCGGTCCGGCTCGTCCTCCGCCGCGGCGCGCGCCTCTTGGACGTCGGTACCTCCGAACCGTACCGCGACATCCTCTGGCAACAGGTGGAGCTGTTCGCGATGCGGACACGGCGGGAGGAGCCCGCCTGGGAGATGAGCGAGAGCTACCGGGATCTCGAGCGGAAATTCTTCGCCAGCTACGGAATCATGAACGTCGACGAGGAGGATACGCAGCCATGATCGCCATTGTTTCCACCGCCAAGGATGTGCACTACCGGTGCGTCGCCGAGGAGCTGCGCCGCATGGGGAAGAAATCCTTTCTGGTCGATTTCCCCAAGCTCGGCAACGAGGCCCGGTTCACCATGGCGGCAGGCGACGAGCGCTATCAGCGCTGGAGCGTCCCGGGTCACGGCCCGGTCGACCTCGAGCAGGTGCGTTGCGTCTGGTACCGCCGGATCTATTCACCCGTCCTGAAGCCGGCGCCGACGTCCAGGGCCGATGCGGACTGGGCCCTCCGCGAGTGGCGCGAGGCGACGACCGCCGCCTTCGAGGCCAACGGCGCTCGCTTCCTCAGCGCCCCCACGGCCCAGGAGCTGGCGTCCATGAAGCCCTACCAGTTGCGCGCGGCGCACCGGCTCGGGTTGCGGATCCCGGACACCATCATGACCAATGATGCCGAGGCGGCGCGCGCCTTCGTCCACAAACACGGGGGCCGTGTCGTTCACAAGGTCGTGAAATCGCCGCGCGACCGCTTCGTCCCCACCCGGCGCTGGCACGCCAGCGACGAAGCCGAGCTGGATACGCTCCATCTGACCCCGACCCTCTTTCAGGAGCAGATCGTCGCGCCCTACGAGCTGCGGATCACCGTCGTCGGGCGAAAGGTCTTCGCCGCGGAATTCCCGGTCGAAACCGGAGTGACCGATGCGCGGCGCCTGCTGGACGTACCGTACAAGCCGCATTCGCTGCCCCAGGAAGTCGAGGCGCTCCTGCTGCGGCTGATGGACGAGCTCAACGTTCAGTATGGAACCATCGACATGAAGCTCCGCGAGGACGGCGAGTATGTCTTCCTGGAGCTCAACCCCCAGGGGCAATTCCTTTACGTGGAGATCAAGACCGGCCTGCCCATCACCCGGGCGATGGCGGAGTTTCTGTCGGAAGAAGCCAATTGACCGGACCGGAGTCGCGCGGGCCGGTCAGCGGCCCGCGCTCGCCGACTCGGAGTGCGGCAGATCAACGACAAATACAGGTGTACCCATAGCCGCAGATCCCTGCGGGTGATCCCGATTCGAAAAAGCCGCAGTCCGCCTCTACAGAGCAGGGGCTGCCGTCCCTACAACCAAATGGCATTGGTTCAACTCCCGGCGGCATGGCCTTAGCCTGCAAAGAGAGGAAGGATAGGCCGAGGACTCCGGCGAGGGCCGCAAAGCGTAGCGTCTTCTTCATGAGGTCTCCTGGCGTAAGCGCCAGGGAACCAACCCCGGCCCGAGGATTCTAGCTCATCTCACGTGTCCTTAAGCATTCCCGTATGGCCTCCCGTGCTCTGGCACGCCCGCCAGAGAATCACCTGGCGCCTCGTCGGTTCGTCGGCCGGCTGGACGGTGGGCTGGATCCTCACTCCGTGGTGGGGCGAACCATTATTCTTCCTAATATCCATGCTATGGAGTCATCTGGCACCTTCTTGGGCTGGAGAATCGTCTGATACTTCGCCCGCCCGGGAATATGACTTTCGGCGACTTCCAGGTAGCTAAACGCATGCTCTGGAATGCCGTCAAAGGCATCCTTTCGCCAATATAAAAACTTACCTTCCAGGGCGAATTCGTTCGCCTCCTGAACACAGCCTGTTAATGGCCCGATCATCATAATTGGGCGCCCCAAGTCGTCATGTTGAATCACATTCAGCGCTCTATACCGCTAAATTCCGCAGAGAGACCTATCGTTGCTGGCCAGAGAATTATAGCGCGGAAAGCCCAGCTAACATCTCTATCTGAAAAGGAAGCGGGGTATGAATTCCAACTTACATGGACACCTAATCTTGCCGAAAGCGTCCTTGACTTGGAGGCCAAATACGTCTTGGTCAAACACAACTTCGCCTTGCTCAAATCCACCATGAAAGGTGTCTTCCAGCGCAGCTGAGGCTCTTGCGCGACTTGGGTCTGCAAGCTTTGCTGCTTTTGACGCCACAGCAAACTGACCGGCATAACACCATACGCCACTATAATCAAGGCTATAGAATCTCGTCTTCCATCCAGCTTGGGCAAAGATTACCAATTTACGATTGAGGAAATAGCTAATTGCTGGTATGCCAAGCAGCGTCGTGGCCAATGCATACTGGCCCATCTTCCCTAGTAGAATCTCCTGCACCTGCGTCAGCAAAACAGCCACTACAATGGCAATGAGGGACTGGCCCTTTAGCGCCCACCTAATAAGAACTGCACGATTGTCCAAGTAATGACGCAGCAGTGGATTTCCCGTGTGCTCAAATTGCTGCCCAGGTGATAAACGAGATATTTTTCGTCGAGCCTTAAAGGAGGCCATTGCTAGGCGATTGGGTACGACACCAACTTCCTGGCGCTCTTTCTCGACAGAAACCGACCCGCTTGCCGGTTGCACTCGTCTGCTTGCCATTAGTTTCCTAACCTTTCAATGCGGCAAAAAGCAGGATAACAGCCTCATTATGCCTTTGAAAATTTTCGCGCCTCTAGAAGCGCCCGGCCTTCTCCTGCTGGGATTTGTTTGGCATCTATATCTAACGTTCACTAAACGTTGCTTCGATCCGCAAAGACAAGCTGAATGCCTCTTTCCCTTCCCCTACCTCCTTGTCATACCAGAGATCTGCCCCATTCTCCGAGCTCGTCTCCCCCCCATCTGCGGCAATCTCTTCCTCACCGATAGAGAGGATTTCGTCACCCCGCATGAACCAGTACTTCACCCGGGCGAGCTTATCGCTTCCACCAGGAAGGGTAATAACTGCCTTAGGATGAATTCTAGGCTTGAGTCCCCGGGCAGCCGGATAACGCTCCACCGCAACGACAGAGACATAGGCGCCGTTACACTTGAGCGCTGCCGCCTTCCCAGACCTATAGACAGGACCACCACCTTCAAATAGTTTTCCCAACGGTAAGTCAACTCGTATCGGGCACACATTCGAGTGCCTTGCGAGTTCCTCCGACGGTCGATCTAGCCTGATGAAATCCGAGCTTTGCGACCAAACCGGCAGCACGAATGACGTCAACAGAATTCCAGCTAAGCCGAGCGCTTCAAGTCCTTGCCTCCTCATCGTTTCCCCTGGTATTTCATCGGAGATTCTTGATAAGCGTGTCAACGATCTCGCGAGCTGCATCGGCCACGTCCTTTCGCATGGTCCGATCAGCCATCGAGCCGCTTTGGCCCCCCATCCGTTTTGCCATGAGACCGCGGCCGCGAGTTGCTGAGTCTTGGTACTGGTGAGCCTGACGCTTGCGCTTTGGGGTTTCCCATCGCTGGCGTTAGCAGACTTGACTACGAGCAGGGCGTCTACGCCCTTGCTTGAAAGCGTTTGGAGATTCGGGGTCGTGGCGATCTCGAACTCGGTGAGGTCGCGGCGGCCAAGCAGCGTTCCTGCTTCGGTCGGATCCACTACGGTGAAGCCCCGATTAAACAATTCGACTCCAATCGCATCACCGAGAACGGCGCCGCCTGGCGACAGCGCGATCGTCTTAATCTTTGGGCCGGAATAAGTCGTGTTGATTGTCTGCGATACTTTTGAGCTGGCGCAACTGATGCTTAAAACTACCAGGGCAAGAACAAACAGGCAGCGTTTCACGCGAATCTCCTCTCCATGGTTGTTGGCGGTTCGGAAGCTCGTCCCCCTTGGTCGACGGAGCAGGTAGGACCTGCGTACCCTGTCGCCAAAGGAAAGATCGGGGTTAGCCCCAATGCTGTTCAGTTAAGGCATTTTTCGTAGGGGAGGGACTTGCCCCCTCCCTGGGCGGGAGGTAAGGTCCCGCTCTCACGATTGACCAAAGTGAACGGTATTGGAATTAGCCCGGACCG